>LULL01000134.1_pt1 | contig 44612 bp, 35 predicted proteins | sample 728161 | NCBI WGS metagenome assembly LULL01 (sample SAMN03860290, study PRJNA289734) | marine metagenome | biome: seawater column; feature: ocean; material: water; isolation source: Red Sea water column Station 149 - depth 500m | place: Saudi Arabia: Red Sea | collected 2011-10-15 | depth 500 m
CAATACACCTTTATCAAATGGCGCATTACCTTGAACTTGGCAATACTGAGCTTTACCTTCAGCTGATGGATGTGAAGTCAATAAAGCACTAAGATCTAGATGAGCATGTTTTTCAGTTTCACCTGGTAAAACTTCAAGTAAATCAACGCGACCAATCAAATCTTTCAATGACGCAACACCAAGTGCTGCTAACCATTCACGTGTTTCTTCAGCAATAAACTTGAAGAAATTAATGAGCATTTGTGGCTCACCAATATAATGTTCTTGGCGTAAATGATCTTGTTGAGTTGCAACACCCGTTGCACAGTTATTTAAATGGCAAATACGGAGATATTTACAACCTAACGCGATCATTGGTGTAGAACCGAAGCCAAAACTTTCCGCACCCAAGATTGCTGCTTTAATCACATCTAAACCAGTTTTCAAACCACCATCTGTTTGAACACGCACTTTGCCACGTAAGTCATTTACACGTAATGCTTGATGCGCTTCACTCAAACCAAGTTCCCATGGAGAACCCGCGTGGTGAATTGAAGAAAGTGGCGATGCAGCCGTACCACCGTCATAACCAGAAATCGTAATAAAGTCAGCATATGCCTTCGCAACACCTGCCGCGATCGTACCTACACCCGGCTCAGATACCAATTTTACTGAAACCATCGCTTGTGGGTTGACTTGTTTCAAATCAAAAATCAACTGCGATAAATCTTCAATCGAATAAATATCGTGATGTGGTGGTGGAGAAATGAGTGTGACACCCGGTACTGAATAACGTAAACGCGCAATTAGGCCATTCACTTTACCACCTGGTAACTGACCACCCTCACCCGGTTTCGCACCTTGTGCTACTTTAATCTGTAATACTTCAGCAGAAGTTAAATATGCAGGTGTAACACCGAAACGACCTGATGCAATTTGCTTGATTTTCGAGTTACGAATCGTGCCATAACGCGCTGGATCTTCGCCGCCCTCACCTGAGTTCGAACGCCCACCAATCGTGTTCATAGCAATTGCAATTGCTTCATGTGCTTCTGGTGATAATGCACCTAGAGACATACCCGCAGAGTCAAAGCGTGGCAGAATCTCTTCAATACTTTCAACTTGATCAATGGCAATTGAATTTGTTGTTTTTAACTTAAATAAGTCACGGATTGTTGCGATTGGACGGTTATTTACAAGCTCAGCATACTCTTTAAAATCTTGATATTGACCAGAGCGTACTGACTTATGCAAAGCATTGATCACATCAGGATTGAACGCATGGTACTCTTTGCCAAATACGAATTTGAGCAAACCACCTTGATCAATCGGCTTACGATTTTGCCAAGCAGTTGTTGCCAATTTTTTCTGATCATTTTCCAAATCAGCAAACGTTGCACCTTGGATACGACTCGGTACACCAAGGAAACATTGATCAACGACCTCAGAAGATAAACCAACTGCTTCAAACAACTGACCGCCACGATAAGATGCAACGGTAGAGATACCCATTTTAGAAAGAACTTTTAATAGACCTTTCTCAATCCCTTTGCGGAAGTTTGCTTGAGCATGAATTGGATCACCCAATAACTCGCCTTTAGCAACCAAATCATTGATCACATCATAAGCCAAGTATGGATAAATCGCTGTTGCACCGAAGCCAAGTAACACTGCAAATTGATGTGGATCACGTGCAAAGCCCGTTTCCACTAAAATGTTTGCATCGGTACGTAAACCCGTTTTAATCAAATGGTGATGTACAGCACCTGTTGCCAAAACAGCATTTGCAGGTAAGAAGCCTTCACGGAAGTTTTTATCCGTCAGTACAATCAACGTTTTTCCATCACGAACCGCTTGAGCAGCTTCTTCACAGATACGTGTAATTGCAGCCTGTAAACCTTCTGTTTCAGCGTAGTTCAATTCAATATCAGCTACGCCATAGCCTTGGCGATCTTTTTCAACATCACGAAGCTGCTGCATTTTCGAATTCGACAATACAGGGCTGGCAATAATGATACGATCCGCATGTTCTGGGCCTTGCTCAAATACGTTTTGTTCACGTCCAATACACGTTTCGAGTGACATCACGATTGATTCACGTAATGGATCAATTGGTGGGTTTGTCACTTGCGCAAACTGTTGGCGGAAATAATCTGAGATGTGACGTACTTGACGAGACAATACAGCCATTGGCGTATCATCACCCATCGAGCCAACAGCTTCCTGACCACTTTCTGCAATAGGACGAAGAATCTGATCACGCTCTTCAAATGTCACCATAAACATTTTTTGAGCTGATTTAAGTGCATCGCCGGTTAGACCTTGATCAACAAGCTGCTCTTCAAGTTGCGGATTTGCTTTTAAACGGATCGCATGGTCACGTAACCACTCACGGTATGGACGCATGTTTTTAAGGTGGTTACTGACGTCTTTGGTATCCAGCACTTTACCAGTCAAAGTATCTACAACTAAGATTTGACCTGGACCAACACGGCCTTTAGATACAACATCTTCAGGCTCATAACCCCACACACCAATTTCAGAAGCAAGTGTGATGTAATCATTTTTAGTAATTACCCAACGCGCTGGACGCAAGCCATTACGGTCAAGCATACAAATCGCGTGACGACCATCTTGAATAACTAGACCTGCTGGGCCATCCCAAGCTTCCATATGTTTAGAGTTAAACTCATAGAATGCACGTAAATCGGCATCTAAAGTTTCAACGTTTTGCCATGCTGGCGGAACAAGCATACGCAAGGCACGGAATAAATCCATACCACCACCCACAAGAATCTCAAGCATATTATCTAAGCTTGAAGAGTCAGAACCAGTACGGTTTACGATCGGATTTAACTCAGTTAATCCTGGTAGTAATGGGTTTGCAAATTTTGGTGTACGTGCCAACGCCCAGTTGCGGTTCGCAGTAATGGTATTAATTTCACCGTTATGAGCAAGATAACGGAACGGCTGAGCCAATGGCCAACGCGGTAAAGTATTTGTAGAAAAACGCTGATGGAATACAACGATGTGAGATTTTAAACGCTCATCAGCTAAGTCCGTATAGAAGTCAGCAATTGCTGCTGGCATCATCAAACCTTTATAACTAATCACAGTCGTTGCTAATGTCGTTACATAAAACAATGAATCATTGTGTAACGATTGTTCAGCACGACGACGCGCTAAGAATAACTTACGATTAAACTCAACTTCAGTTAAGCCCATCGGACAGTTCACAAGAATTTGTTCGAACACAGGTAGAGATTGTAGTGCAATTTCACCCAATGCATCATTATTAGTTGGTACAACACGCCATGCTGCAACCGTTAAACCTTCAGCTTCAATTTCTTTATTCAGAATATTTTTTGCATTATGCGCTAAAGCAGGATCAGTATTTAAAAATACGGTACCAGCAGCGAAGATTTCAGTTAAATTCGCACCAAGTTTTTGAGCTTCATCACGGAAAAATTGCTTAGGCATAGCCAATAACAATCCGCATCCATCTCCAGTTTTACCATCTGCGGCAATACCACCACGGTGCGTCATGCAACTTAGACTGTGAATCGCTGTTTCGACCAGATGATGACTTGATTCACCCTTCATATGGGCAATCAAACCGAAACCACAGTTATCCTTAAACTCATCAGGCTGATATAAACCTTGAGCGGGAGCTACAGTATTTGGCGATGGCATGTGCATAGCGTACCCTTCTTTCAACATGGCTCTTTCGAGCAACAAACAATCAATTTATTTTCTGCGATATTGCCGATCAACTCATATAAAGTTCAATGCTTCGCGAAAACATTTTTACTGGCGAATTTGCAAATATACGCCTTTCTTGTTTCAGAAACAGCGCATTTCACCATATAAAGTGTTTTTAGTTATTACACCTTAACTAGCCTTTGTAAAGCACAAAAACTTTCCATTTCACCAAAATAATGAATCATTTAGCACTAAAAAGAGCAATGAGCAGATAAATTAGCACCACAAGAAAGCAAAAAATATGCCATATAGTTATAAATTTACTAAATCATTAAAAAAGTTAAAATAACGTGTAGTTATAATTATAGAAAAATTATAATTTACGATTAAAATTGCACCAAAATATATCCAAATGCCACATAATAGCCCATAAAAGCACCATTAAGGTGCACTTCAATTAAATGGATCAGTTACTTCTTTCCGAGAAGAATCTGAATTTTCCTTTAATTTTTCAGTGTTTATTGTTTGCTTAGGTGCTGATTGAGTTTGTTTAACATTAACCACATTCCCATCCGCATCACGTTGAGTCACGATAGTCTTCACAGTCGTCGATGTCTCCACAGACTTTTTAACATCAGAGCCCATCCCACTTTGTGATGAACTACCATTGATTAATAATGTTTCATCAACACGTGGCAGTGCAGCTGGCCTTAAATTAATTGCATACAACTGACTCGTTGATGATTTAAGCTCATCAGAACCCAAATCATTTACATATGTCGCATAACTTGATATGGACTGAGGTTGAGGCTGAATAGATTGAGGTAGAGTCAAATTTAGTTGCGCAAATTTCTGCTTAGCTTCTTCAGCATTTGCAAATGACCCATATGCCAAAACATATTGCTCAACTTGGTCATCACTATTCAAACGAAAATAAACGAAGTTTTTTCTGTCTGGCCGATTTAATAAAAAGTTTTTAATAATCGTTTCATCTGAACTACGGAAAATCTCCATCACCCATTGACGTTGATTTTCTTTAATGTACTTAGTCCCTCTAAATTCAGGTGCATGCTCATTAGATACAACCACGCGAGTCGTTAAATCCAGTGGCCTCACCTCATCGGACAATGCCCCTAAATGAGATGTGGCTGCGACTTTTTCCGGTTGAATCTGAACTTGGACTTCATCTTTTGCTTGATGTTCAACAGCAACAACTTCTTGCTTATCACCCGTGATTCCCCAAAAAACCAATGCAGCAATTAAACAAGCCAATGCGAGCACAAGCCAACTATATTGTTGTATGTTTTGCCAAATTGATCGGGACACAGTCATGTTTTCCTAGAATTAACTACACAGATTGATTTGCAAGAATAGATTGCTTCATAAGCTCAATATCAAAGTCTTTGGTAATTACAGCCTGGCCTAATTTTTTCAATAGCACCAAGCGCAGTTGACCATTTAATACTTTTTTATCATGTGACATATAAGCTAAAAATTCATCTAAAGGAATTTTTGGACATGATATCGGTAAATTTGCACGTTGAATGATTTTTTTTGTACGCTGCACATCATCCTCAGAAATCCACCCTAAACGATGAGATAAATCAGCAGCCATGACCATGCCTGTTGCAACCGCCTCACCGTGTAACCAAACACCATATCCTAAATAAGATTCAATTGCATGACCAAAGGTATGACCAAGATTCAACAATGCTCGCTCGCCCTGCTCTTTCTCATCATTTGCCACAATACGCGCTTTATGTGCACATGAACGATATACTGCTTCTGCGAGCAAATTAGCATCCCGCGCAACTAAAGCATCTATGTTTTGTTCCAACCAGACCAAAAAATCGACATCACCAAGTAAAGCGTATTTAATCACTTCTGCCAAACCTGCTGATAACTCTCGATCTGGCAAGGTATCTAATTGAGCCATATCAGCCAATACAACTTGCGGTTGCTGAAAAGCACCCAACATATTCTTACCTAAAGGATGATTAATACCCGTCTTTCCACCTACACTCGAATCAACTTGCGACAATAATGTTGTAGGAACTTGTACGAAATTAACTCCACGTTGAAAACATGCCGATGCAAACCCCGCCATATCCCCAATTACACCACCACCTAGAGCTAAAACAGTACAATCGCGGTTAAATCCCGCTTCTAAAAGTGCATCAAAAATTAAGTTCAGATGCTGTATATCTTTAAATTGCTCACCATCAGGCAATATACATTGCGCAACTTGTTTATCTAATTCAGTTAAAGCTTGAACATAATGTTGTAAATATAGTGGTGCTACAGTGGTGTTTGAAACCACCATGACTTGCCGACCATGCAGATAGGACTTAAGTAATTCTTTTGGATTTAAACGACTCCCAATAAAAATTGGGTAACGACGATCACCTAACTCAACATGTAACGTTTGCATAACATTAAAACCAAAAATGAATTACTTAACTTGTTTCGATAATATTAACTGAAGAATGCGTTGTGCTAAATCCCTAGCTGCCCCTTGATTTGTTTCAATAACATGGTGTGCTGTCTCCCTATATAAGGGATCTCTTATTGCCAACAAATCTCGTAGCTTTTGTTCTGGGTTTTCAACTTGTAAGAGAGGGCGATTTTTATCGCGATAGGTTCGCTGTAATTGAAGCTCTACAGGAGTATAAAGATAGACAACAATACCGCGCTGTTTTAAGAATTCTCGATTTGCTAATTGTGTTACTGCACCACCACCAGTGGCCAAAACAAGAGAAGTTCGATGCGTTAGATCATTTAATACATTGGTCTCACGCAAACGAAAACCAACTTCTCCCTCTTTTTCAAAAATCCATGGAATTGTAGCGCCAGTCTTACGTTCGATTTCATGATCGCTATCAATAAAATCTCGACCTAACAATTCCGCTAGATGTCGCCCAACTGTTGTTTTTCCTGCCCCCATTGGCCCTACCAAATATATATTTGGTAGGGTTTCAAACGCTTTGCTTGGCAACGCGCCACCTATATTCATTGCAATTATTGAAAATATATTAATGATTTCTTGTCAAAGTGTCATTAACAATTCTCGGTGTCACAAAAATTAGCAGTTCACGTTTATTATCCGTTTTAAGATCACGACGGAATAATCGACCAATGTAAGGAATATCGCCTAAGAAAGGTACTTTTGTTTGAGAGCTAATATTTTCCTGCTCAAAAATCCCACCTAAAACAACGGTTTCGCCATTATCCACTAATACATTGGTATCAATAGAGTTTTTGCTAATCGTTAATTGGCCAGTAGGTGTTGGCGTACTAGGTGCATCCTTAGTGATATTCAACTTCATCATTACTTTACCATCAGGTGTAATGCTAGGAGTTACATCCAAACTTAAAGTTGCGTCAATAAATTCAGTTTTAGGAACTGCATTTGCTCCGCCGCCAGACGAAGAGGTATATGGGATTTTTGTACCTGATTCAATTTTTGCCGCTTGTTTATCAGCAGTCATCACTTTAGGTGTAGAAATTACCTCACCATAACCATCAGCCTGTACAGCTGAAAGCTCTAAATCCAACATAAAGTCAGAAAGGCTAATTAAACCAAAAGCAATACGACTTGCTCCAGGTGTAACAGCCCCTAAATCAACATTTAGATTATCTGGGCGCTCAATTTCATACTTCCACCCCCCCAATTCATCATCTTTTTTAGGTTCCCGCAAATTCCATAAGGTTGTATCACTCCCTCCAACTAATAAATCATTATTATTAGTAATACCTTGGGATAAAATCCCCCATTTCACACCCATCTCTTTAGTGAAATCGGTACTTGCTCGAACAATACGCGCTTCAATCATGACTTGCTTAACAGAAACATCAAGTAGATCAATCATTTTACGTATTTTATCAATATTAACAGCCGTATCATTAACAATTAAAGTATTCGTTCTTGTATCAGCTACAGCACTACCTCTAGGGCTCAATAAGCTCTCTAAAGCAAGAGAATCTGAACTAGCTGTACGATTAGAAACAGCACCTTTACCATCTCTTGATTCTTCGATTAACTTTAAAATATCAGCAGCTTTCGCATAACTTAATTTAATATATTCTGACTGAATAGGCGCTAATTTAATACTTTGAGCAATCGCTTTCGCCTCATCTTCCTCAGACTTAATCAACTCAGGAATAGGCGCAATCCAAATCACATTACCATTGCGACGTTTATCGAGATTCTTAGTTTTTAATACGATATCTAATGCCTGATCCCAAGGAACATCCTTTAAACGCAAAGTAATGTTCCCTTGCACTGTATCCGCAGCAACCATATTGATTCCAGTGAAGTCAGCCAAAAGTTGTAATACTCGGCGCACCTCAATATCTTGGAAATCCAAAGAAATTTTATTACCTGTATACGCCTGAGCTTTGGCTTTTTGCGGTGTGTTCTCTTGAGGCCGCTTAAGACTGATCGTCAGCTTATTTTCTGCTTGATATGCCATATACTCATAGCTACCCGCAGACTGGATATTAATAATTCCATTACCTTTATCATTATATGCGTCAATACTGGCAACTGGTGTTGCAAAATCATTGGTATTTAAACGACGCGCTAAATGAGTAGGGATTTTACTTCCCATTGTTCGAACAACAATCTTACTTCCTTGTTGTTGAACATCAACTGGCGTATTACTTCCCAGCAGATCAATAACAACTAAACCTTCACCATCTTTACCACGCTGAAAACCAATATTTGATACACCTTGCTGTACCTGATTCACCGAAGATTTCATTACAGCACTAGTCTGAGGTTGTACAGAATTAATTTTCAGTACAAAAGTATTACCTTCAACACGAGTCGTAAATGCACCAGCATCTTTCAGATTTACAATTACACGGGAACGCTGATCATCAGAAGCCACATCAATCGAATTTGCTTCATTCGTAGACACTGGAATAGACGTTCTTTTCAATGTTTGTTGAGCTTTATCGAAATCTAGAATTAATCGACCTGGCTGCTCAAGTTGATATGCTTGTGGCTGAGGTGGTAAACCATTAAACATGATTCGAATCTCTGTACCTTGATCAGCCAAACTCATCGGTACAATATTCGTCATCGCTACCTGAGCTGAAGCAGCCTGCATTACCGCTATAGTAATAGCAGCCATAGAAAATTGTCGGAATGCACGATTCATGGTCTTCGCTTCCCCAAATAAAGAATCTTTAAACTGTTTTTTCATTTTTATTCCCTTAATCTTACGGTGCTAGCCCAATTAAAACGAGAGTTCTAGGTCTTTCAACATATCCTTCTCGCCCATCAGGTACAATTTCCACCAAATCAATCTGTGTCGGGCTGATTTTAACAATTCGTCCTTGATTTACACCCAAGTAACTTCCAACTTGCACACGCTCTACCTGCCCATCTGGTGTTTGAATCAAAGCAATCGTCTCATTACTTTTCCCACGCATACTACCTTTCATATTCAGAGACTCTAGTGCATAGCTCTCTAAAGGTTGTGGTTGACGATTAAAGTTTGGATAAACACGTTTACCCGCCATGATTCTTAATTCCGCAGCCAAAGAACTTGGCATAAATGGACTTTTTAATTGGTGCGCTGAATAATTAAATAAAGGCACTGGTGTAAAAATAGGTGCTGGTTCAATCGGTAGTGGAGCTTCATTACGAATAGCAGCCATCTGTTGATTTACAGCGTCAATACGAGAATCACAACCAGACAAACCAAGCAGCGATAATACGCCGAGTAATAATGTTGTTTTATTCATTATTACTTCCCTCCTTGAGCATTAGCAGTTGGTTGAGTTGCTGGAGAAACAGTGTCCGTACCAGCTTGATCATCTACCCCAATATAACGATATGTTTTTGCTTTAACTGAGTAATTAATCACAGGAATATCTGATTTCTTTTGTGTATCAGGTTTAGCTTCTACAACAAAATCATGTAGCGTTACGATTCGAGGTAACGCAGCAATCCCCGTAACGAACGCGCCAAATGCATGATAATCGCCAGTAGCCTCTATACTAATCGGCTGCTCAATAAAGAATTCTTGCTTAACTTCACTCTCTAAACGGATATTCTTAAATTTCAGACCAGAATTTACACCTGTTAAGTTAATATCTTCAACCAAACTTGGGATTTCTGTTTCTTTTGGAAGCTGTTCAAGCTGTTGATTAAAATTCGCTTCCATTTCTTGTAATTGTGCTTGGAGTTGCTGCAAGTTTCTTAATTTAGAGTCTTTATCTCTAAATTCATTGAGCAAATTTTGCTCTTTAGCTTGCGCATTCGCAATTGACTCAAGCTGAGATTTAATGACGACAAAATAACCAAGCGCCACCACCGCTAAGAAAACAAAAATCCAACACGTAATTTTAACTGACAGAGGCCAACTACCATAGTTATTCATATCCAACGTGTTAAATTGTTGGAAAAACTGCTCTACAGTCATTTTCTTTTTCTTGACTACAACATCTTGATTGAGGTCATTTAGTTCTTCTTGACTCATTGTGCACCTCCAGCCGTTGCAGAAGCAGCTGTTTCCGCTGATGGGTCAACTTCAGTCACTGCCCCAATCTCCCCTAAATCAACTGTTACAACAAAGCTTCCATAGTTTTCCTCGACTCGAGGAACTAAAGAGCTAGCCGTTTTATCTTTTTTCTCTTCGGCTGCTAAGAATGAATTCATAAATGCATTGCGATACCAAGGAGATGCTTCCAAATTACGCAACAATTCAGCAACTGTATTTGGGCTTTCCGCTTTTCCTTCAATCGTGAATTTATCGCCCGTTCTTGTGAACTTGGTTAAATACATCGTAGGTGGTGTAACCCGAACCAGTTCATCTACCAATCTTACAGTTACAGGACGCTGACCTTGCAATCCTTGAATGAGCTTCATACGTTCAATAATTGCGTTACGGCGTTCTTGCAAACCTTCTAATGACTTTAACTGGGTATCTAGATTCTGATTGGTACTTACAATCAATTGATTCGCTTGCTCTTGATCATCCAGTTTTTGATCAAAGTAAATCCAACCTGAAAATATTGATGCCACACCTAAAGCAGCAACACCAACACACATAGCGACAAACTGTTTCTTTCTTTGTTCTCTTAGCTCATCACGCCAAGGGAGTAAGTTAATCTTTGCCATTAATCAAAACTCCTCAATGCTAGACCACATGCCACCATCAAAGAGGAAGCATCATTTTCTATTTTTTTAATGTCAATTTGGGGAGAAAAGCCCATTTGTAGGAATGGGTTAGCAATCGTAACGCGATAACCTAGTTTCTGTTGCAATAGCTTCGCTAAGCCAGGAATATTGGCATTACCGCCAGCCAATAAAATATGATCAATTTCATTAAATTGTGATGATGAGAAGAAAAATTGCAGTGAGCGTGCAGCTTGCTGCACAACCGCATCAAGGAAAGGGCACATCCTGAGTAAGCTGGCGACCACCAAATACTTGCTCACGCGTATAAATGATTTTACCTTTTTGCATCACAGATAAAGTTGTCATGGTATGACCAATATCTAGAATGCCAACAGTATTCGCACCCATTGGAAGCGTATCAGAAAACACACTAAAAGCTCGTTCCATTGCATAACTTTCAACTTCAGCAATTTTTGCTGTTAAGTTCGCAAGCTCAAGAACTTCGACACGCGTGTCAACATTTTCTGTTCGGGTAGCAACTAATAGGACGTTAACGCGATTGGGATTTGGCAATTTATCAGGCAGAACCTCAAAATCAAGGCTCACCTCATCTAATGGAAACGGAATGTACTGTTCAGCATCCATACGAATTTGCACTTCACGCTCTTCATCTGACATATCAGCATCCATCTCAATGATCTTATTAATCACCATTGATGTTGGAATTGCGATTGCCACATTGGTAGTGTGAGGGTTCGCTAAATTGACAACACGCTCAAGGGCATCACCAACTGCTTCAGGATTAAGAATGCTTTTTTCGACGACACTGTTTTCTGGCAGCGGCATCAACGCATAACTTTCAACCCAATATCTACCGTTCTTTACAGAGAGCTCCAATAACTTAACAGTTGTCGAACTAATATCGACCCCTACTAACCCCTTATTTGGTTTACGATATAACCTGAGCACAGTACTTTCCTATTTATTTTTTTATCCCCAAAAATACAACATACTAATTTGTTTTGGTCTTTAATTTATACGGATACAATAACTCATCTAACAATCCGCATGTCTAAAGGATATACTGACCACAATTAGTTTGCCATTCGCTCTTATTAAAACTTACTTATTATGAAAAAGCTATCCAGTTCTGGCATTGTTCGCCCATTTTTTTTGATGCTTATTATTATCTTAGTCTCACTTCCAATGGGATTTTATGGCATGTATCTCTATCTTGCACCATCTTTGCCAGATATGAGTTCTCTAAAAAAAGCGCCATTACTAAAACCATTGCAGGTATATACAGCTGATAATAAGTTAATCGCGGAATATGGTGGCAAACTATCAATACCAGTAAAGTATGAGCAAATTCCCCCAACATTTATCCATGCATTTCTAGCAGCGGAAGACTCTTCTTTTTTTGAGCATAATGGCATTAGCTTCAAAGGTCTTGGTCGCGCAGTCACTGAATCAATTACTGGATCCGATGTCCAAACTGGTGGCTCAACGATCACCATGCAAGTTGCCAAGAACTATTATTTAAGCCCAGATCGTACATTAAGACGCAAACTAACAGAGGTTTTCCTTGCACGAAAAATTGAACAAAACCTAACAAAACAAGAAATCCTAACAGCTTATGTCAATAAAATTTTCTTAGGAAAAAATGCTTACGGTATCGCAGCAGCTGCTCGAATCTACTACAACAAAAATATAAATGAACTAACAACAGCACAAATGGCAATGATCGCTGGATTGCCTAAAGCACCATCAAAGTATAATCCTGTTGTAAATCCTGAACGAGCCCTTGAACGTCGTAATTGGATTTTAGGTCGTATGTTGCAGCTAGTTGCTGAACCAATTAGTTTAAACATGGTGGATCGTTCAGTCAGTAACGTATTTCCCTATGTAGGTGAAATGGTTCGTGCTGAGCTTGTTGAACATTTTGGCGCTCAAGCAATCGACTCTGGCTATAAGGTTTATACTACGATTGATAGCAAACGTCAGCGCTATGCAGAACAATCAATTCAAGATGGCCTTGAAGCTTATGATCGTCGTCATGGCTGGCGTGGCCCTGAAGCTCATGATAAACCACTTAATCAGTTCATGGCATATGCCAACACCTACCCCGCACAAGTTGTAAAAGTAAAGAGCAACTCTTTTGATGCTTTGATGCAAGATGGTTCAACAGTCACCGTGAATTGGTCAGGCATGTCATGGGTGCGTCCTTATCGTAATGCCAATAGCGTTGGCGGTGCGCCATCCAACGCTTCTCAAATTGTTAAAGTTAAAGATATTATTCGCTTGCGACCAAATGAAAATAAAACCGTGTGGTCTTTAGTCCAAGTTCCAAAAGTTCAAGGACAATTGATTGCATTAAATCCAAATGATGGTTCAATTGAAGCAATCGTAGGTGGATATAATTTCTATCAAACAAAATTCAACCGCGCCTTACAAGGCTGGAGACAGCCTGGTTCAACCATTAAACCATTTGTCTACGCATTAGCCTTAGAGCGCGGCATGACACCATTTAGCATGGTGAATGACAGCCCCATTACGATTGGAAAATGGTCTCCTCGAAACTCTGATGGTCGCTATCTCGGTATGATTCCGCTACGTCGTGCATTGTATTTATCTCGAAATACAGTCTCTGTGCGCTTATTACAGAATGTAGGAATCGAAAGAGCTCGCCAATTATTTATGGATTTTGGCTTACAAGATGATCAAATTCCGCGTAACTACACGATTGCACTCGGTACACCTCAAGTTCTTCCAGTGCAAATGGCAACAGGTTATGCAACCTTTGCAAATGGCGGCTATCGTATTCAGCCTCATTTCATCAAAAGAATTGAGGACAATAATAGCAATATCATTTATGAAGCTAAGCCTGAATATGCATGTATTCCATGCATCAGCGACTCAAATGCTTATAACCAAGCACAAGACACCAACCAAGATGATGAAACACAAGAGATCACCAATGAAAGCTTAGAGAACGCTCTAGCATCATCAGAAACTCAAGCGCCAGATGCAAATCCTGATCAATTACTCAAGACCAATAGCAATTACAAACAAGCTCAACGAATTTTAAAATCCAGTTCAGCTTATGATATGGCAAATATCCTACATGACGTAATTCAGCGTGGTACAGGTCGTGCTGCACTCAAAATTGGACGAGATGATTTAGGTGGTAAAACAGGAACAACCAATGATGCGAAAGATGCTTGGTTCGCAGGCTTTAATGGCAAGCTCGTCGCGATTGCTTGGGTTGGATTTGATCAACCTCGCACATTAGGTCGTCGTGAATATGGTGGTGTTGCTGCACTACCTATTTGGTCGAACTTTATGGCGAAGTCACTTGCAGGCACACCGTCTACATGGGTTCGTTTTGATAAAGATGCAAGTGCACCAATCTCTCGTGATGAACTACAAGTTCAACAAAGCGAAGATCAAAAAGTTTATCGTGCATCTCCACCATTAGCGCGTCCTCTCTATCGCCCAGCACCAGTTGTTCCAACACGTTCAATAGATAACGATTTCTCAGACTTACCTGGCACAGCACCTTCAGCTGATGAACAAATTATTGTTCCCTCAAAAAAACAACCACCTGCTTTAGGTACGGAGACTCAAAGTCCGACACCGAAGAAAAAAAGAGATAATATAGAAAACCTCATTAACCAAATCCAATAAGCTAAAAAGCCATCAGACTGATGGCTTTTTTCTTTTTTGAAATGAATAAATCTGAAAAGCAGCAGTCACATTGAATACTAAATTTTTCTCTAATCGCATACGTCGTTCGGGGTTGGCTTTATAAGCATAAGGCGTCATTGCGATTAAGTTCTTTAAGGCCATTTGATCCAAGCTTAACGGCGCTTCAATCACTTGCTCTTGTATTAACTCAAACTCAGCTTCAAGTTGCTCAACAAACTTATGAGGCTCATGTAAATTTACCTGTTCAAATAAAGCAGCTCTTAAATCATATAAATGCTTAGGTGCAGGCGTTACAACAATTAAATGTCCACCATGATTTAAAACTCGAGCAATTTCTGCTTGAGGAATTGGACTAAATAAACTCGTACAAACATCAACACAATGATTTTGAACGGGCAATGTTGCACCTGTTCCAACAATCCATGTTACTTTGGAATTTAGTTTTGCTGCACGCTGTACCGCTGTTTTAGCAATATCAACACCAATACAATCGTTAGTAACCGTTTGCATCGCATCGGTATAATAACCCTCACCGCAGCCAATATCTAAAATTGCTTTTGGTTTAAGCTGCTGAAGTATCTCAACAACCGCTTGCTGTAATGGCTGGTAATAACCTGCTTGTAAAAATTCACGGCGCGCTAATACAGATTCAGCAGTATCACCCGGTGTCTTACTATGTTTGTGTTGAACCACATGAAGATTTACATAACCTTGTTTGGCCACATCATAGCTATGTCCTTGTTCACATCGCCATGTATTCTCCGCCAAATTCAACGATTGGCGACAAACAGGACACATCAACAAACTCATCTATTTTCTCCAAACATAAAAAAAAGCTGGTTATCACCAGCTCTTTTCTCGAATCTTGGCTTAACGTAATTTTAACGTCATCAACCCTAACACAACGAGGAAAATGGTAATAATCCAAAAGCGGATTACGACTTGTGTTTCTTTCCAACCTTGCTTTTCATAATGATGATGTAACGGCGCCATTAAGAATACACGTTTATTTCGCATACGTAATGAACCGATTTGCAAGAATACAGAAACAGCTTCCATCACAAATACACCGCCCATAATTGCAAAGACAATTTCTTGACGAACCATCACTGCAATCGTACCAAGCATCGCGCCAAGCGCTAAAGCTCCGACATCACCCATAAAGACTTGGGCAGGATGCGCATTGTACCAAAGGAAAGCAAGACCCGCTCCGATCATTGCAGAGCAAATCACGACAAGCTCAGAGGTGTATTTAACATATGGAATATGTAAATAATTCGCAAAACGAATATCACCAGATAAATAAGCAAAAACGCCCAAGCCTGCTGCAACCATAACGATTGGCATAATCGCCAAACCATCTAGACCATCCGTCAGGTTAACCGCATTTGATGCACCATTAATCACAAGATAAGTAAAAACAATAAATGCTAAACCCAGCGGCACAACAGATAGAGGAATCGACAAATTCTTAAAGAAAGGAATCAGCAAATCCAGCATATTCGCCGTATGTACGGCACTATCTTGCTGTTTCGCAATCACATATAAGGCAATACCCGCTCCTAGAGATGCCACCGAAGTCCAAAAAAACTTCTTACGTGCGGGCAAGCCGGCATTATCTTTATAACGAACTTTAATCCAGTCATCGGCCCAACCCACCGCACCAAACACCACCATCACACCAAGCACGATCCAAACATATGGATTGGATAAATCAGCCCACAATAGTGTGCTGATCCCGATAGAGAGCAAAATAAGGATTCCGCCCATGGTTGGGGTTCCCATTTTTTTGGCATGGTTTTCTGGCGCAAAAGAGCTCACAGCCTGACCATATTTTAATGCCTGTAATTTACGAATCATGACTGGTCCTAAAACCAGTCCGATCGTCAGAGCAGTCAGCAAGCTCAACAAAGAGCGCAACGTTAAATAACGAACAACCTGAAACGAACTGTTATAGTCCGCCAATTGCTCAAATAACCATAACAACATTTAAATTTTCTCCATCAAATCAGCCATCAACGTTTCCATATGGGTATAACGAGACCCTTTAAACAGGAAACTCATGGACTGGGGTTGATGTGTTTGAACTAAATTAATTAAGAATGGTAACGCATCTGCTTGAGATGCAAAGGCATGCAGTTTTGCAGAATCTGTCGCACCTTGTTGTGCAGCTGTAGCAAACTCACCAACAACAACCAAATGATCTAATGGTTGACCCACTAAATCTCGACCAAGATCATGATGCTCTTGCCAGCTACTTTCACCGAGTTCACCAATATCACCCATCACCATGACTTTCAAACCTTGTTGCTGCAATAATACTTGTGCAGCCGCACGCATTGATGTTGGGTTCGCATTATAAGTATCATCAATGAAAAGATGATTTTGATGTTGGATAAAGTTCAAACGACCTTTGGCGCCCTGCGCTTGCTCTAAGCCCTCTACAATCTGATCAAGCTCAACCCCGATCGCGAGTGCAAATGCTGCGGCAGCAGCTGCGTTCTGCACATTATGCATCCCTGCAAAAGGTAAGTTCACTGCACGAACACCTTGTGGCGTATGCAAATTAAATTGTGCCGATTGAGGATGAAGTTGAATATCGGTCGCAAAGACATCACCGCCTTCGCCAAAACTTAAGATTTGATGTCCTTGCGCATTGAGATGAATGGTTGCGCTAAAATCATCATGTGCAGGAACAATTGCAGTTCCATGATCCAAAATATGCGCATAGATTTCTGATTTAGCACGACAGATCCCTTCTCGACCACCAAATTCACCCAGATGCGCTGTACCAATATTTAAAATACCAGCCACATGTGGTTGAACTAGATTTGAGGTGTAATCAATTTCACCTTGATGACTAGCACCTAACTCCATCACAGCAAATTGATGGTCTTGACGTAACTCAAGTAACATCATTGGCACACCTAAATCATTATTTAGATTGCCACGCGTGATCAGTGTCGGTGCCAAACGAGATAAAATACTGCCCAACATTTCTTTGGTCGTGGTTTTACCACTACTACCTGTGAGTGCAATCACTTTCAACTGCTGATTCTGTTGACGACGATATGCGCCCAAATGTCCAAGCGCTAATCGTGTATCTTTAACGATGAGCTGTGCAATTTCTGCATCGACTGGACGCTCTACAATGGCAATTTGACAACCTTGTGCAACCACTTGATCCACAAAATTGTGTGCATCAAATCGCTCACCTTTTAAAGCAAGAAAGACATCTCCAGCTTCGGCATGACGTGAATCTGTCAGAATACGTTTCACTTCACCTTGTGGGATTCTGGCGTTATGCCATTCACCTTGAGTTGCTTGTTGTAATTGTTCAGCTGTCCATGGTTCTAATGGGACGGTACTCGTCGTTGATGTATGCATACTTGTTATTACCTTTGAATCCTATTGTGCAGGATAAGCTGAATCTACTGCATGTGACTGTGCTGCAATTGCTGATTGCACCTCAACCACATCATCAAACCAATGACGAACCCCATCAATTTCCTGATAGTTTTCATGCCCCTTCCCAGCGATCACCACAATATCACCAGACTGTGCTTGAGCAACAACAAACTTAATCGCTTCACGGCGATCATGAATCTCATGCATGGTATGTTGTGCAAAATGAATACCTTGTTTCATATCCGCAAAAATTTGCTCTGGATTTTCCGTGCGCGGATTATCCGAGGTCAAAATCACAGGGTTGGCATGGTCTAAAGCAGCTTGTGTCATCAACGGACGTTTACCGCGATCTCGATCTCCACCACAGCCAAAGACCGCCCAAAGCTGCCCATTTACATGACGTTTTAATGTAGTTAATACTTGAATCAAGGCATCTGGTGTATGGGCATAATCGACAACAAACAATCGTCCATCATCTTGGATGACTTGCATACGTCCTGGCGCACCTTGCAATTGCGGAACAAATTGAACCAACTTATCCAAGGCAAAACCAGCACACTCCGCTGCAATCAAACTCGCCAATAAGTTTTCGACATTAAAATGTCCCAATAATGGACTTTGTACTGCATAACAACCTGTTGGCGCAATTAAACTAAAACTCGCCCCACTCAAACGATATTGCAAATCAGCAATATGATAATCCGCAGACGTCTGAGTTAAAGAATAGGTGAGAATTTTCGGTTGAGATGGATTAGTTTTAGCGGCATCCAACATTATATTTGCATGCGCATCATCCAAGTTGATCACAACAGCTTTGAGTGTTTTAAATTTAAATAATCGCGCTTTCGCTTCTGCATAAGCCTCTAATGTACCGTGATAATCCAAATGATCACGGCTTAAATTACTATAAACCGCAATTTCCAGATCACAGCCATTTAAGCGACCTTGTTCCAGTCCATGTGAACTGGCTTCTAACGCAACAAAACTCGCGCCTTGTTTTGCATAATCATGTAGTGCACTTTGCAGTTGTAATGCATCAAGTGTCGTATGGGTTGATGGTGTTAAATTCGGCAAAATCCCATTACCAGTCGTTCCCATCACCGCACAACCGTGGTGTTGTGAAGTAATTAATTCAGCAATTAAACGAGAAATTGTCGTCTTACCATTCGTCCCTGTGACTGCAATACCACGCAAGGGCTGTGTAGGATCAGTCGACTGCAAATATTGCTTCTGCCACTCCCCTATTAGATTTCGGACTTCAGGACAAACCCATTCTTTCTCTATCCCTAAAGCTACTTCGCTAATGACAATTAACGCACCAGCATCCAAAGCATTTTGCGCAAATTGACGCGTTTTCTCAGGTTGGCTAAAACTATTTAAGGCGATAAAAATATGCCCTGCCTCAACCTTACGGCTGTCAAGGCAGAAGCCTTGAAAGGGCTGTGTATACCAAGCCGCATCTATGCTGATCGGATGTATCTGTTGAAAACTAATCGACATAATTTACCTACGGGTTGGGTTTAATAGAAGTATCTAGTGGTTTATCTAAAGGCACATTTAATAGGCGCAACGACTCTTGCATAATTCTTGCAAATACAGGCGCTGCAACAAGACCACCATAGTAGCGACCTTGTGGATTTTCAACGACAACAATCATCGCTAAACGTGGGTCACTGACAGGTGCTACCCCAGCAAAAAGTGCACGATATTCAGTATTTGAATAACCTTTTCGGTCTGCGCGTAGCTTATGCGCTGTACCTGTTTTACCACCAACACGATAACCCGGGATCACCGCTTGCTTCGCTGTACCGCCTGGCATCGTCACTTGTTCAAGCATCAACAACACTTCATCAGCGATTTTAGGTGATAAGACTTGTGTTCCTTCAGGTGCTTTGTCTAGCTTTCGTAGACTCAGTGGCATCTCAACCCCATGATTGGCCAGCATGGCATAACCTTGTGCAACTTGAAGGATCGTGGCATTCAAACCATAACCATACGCCATCGTCCCGAGCTGAGAAGGGTTGATCTTATCCGCTGGATAGAGCAAACCGGCACTCTCACCCGGAAATTTCACATCCGAACGATGACCAAAACCAACGCGTCTAAAGAAAGAAGGAATGGTATCTTTTGGCAAAGACAGTGCGATCTTTGCTGAACCAACGTTTGAAGATTTAACAATGACGCCTGTAACAGTTAAAGCACCATAGTTATGCGTATCACGAATTGTATGCCAACCTAATTTCATTGAACCCGGTGCAGTATTGACGATTGTGTTTGGTGTGTATTTTCCACTTTCTAATGCCGCTGCAATAGTAAATGGTTTCATCGTCGAACCCGGCTCAAACATATCAATTGCGCCACGGTTACGCATCGCATCTTTATTGCTGAGGCCATTTTTATCATTTGGATTGTAAGATGGCCAACTGGTCATCGCCAGAATTTCACCTGTCTTTACATCCACGGCAATTGCGGTTGCAGAGCGAGCGTTATTTGCCACCCCCGCAGCAGTAAGTTCACGATACATGATGTATTGCAAACGCGAGTCGATACTCAGGGTAATATTTTCCCCAGACTCAACTTCCTTGATCACTTCAGAAACTTTTAAACGGTTGCCTTTCTTGTCACGAATGATTTTTTGCTCACCATCCACACCAGACAACTGTTTATTCAACTGCATTTCCAAACCTTCAATTCCGCGTCCTTCACTGTTGGTTAGACCAATGATTTGAGCGTTTGGTTGAGGTTGTGGATAATAACGCTTATAACTTTTTTCTGCGTATACACCTTGGAAATTACGCTTAGTAATTAAATCAGCTTGCTGCGGCGGCACTTCTTTTTGCAGTACCAAATAGCGCGAGCGTTGACGATCATTCATTTGCTTTCGAAGTGACTGGCGATCAATACCTACTGCATCTGCCAACTCATCTAAATTTAGATTTTTATCAGGCAACTGACGTTTCAATTTACGATTGGTTGGATCTTTCTTTAACTCTTCAGTGATCTCATCAAATTGCTTTTTCGCTTCCCAATAATCTCTTGGGTCAATCACAATCTTCATGATCGGTGTACTGATTGCCAAAGGCACACCATGACGGTCACTAATCACGCCACGCATTGCCTCTAAACGCTCTGTACGAAGAATATTAGCATTCGCTTTATTCTGTAAAAAATCCTTATTCACAACTTGCACATAAAAGGCACGCGCAACCAACACCACAAAGCAAAGGAGCACAACACCCCAGAGCAAATAAAATCGCCACATATCGAGAGCAAGGGTTGGTTTTTCCGAAATGGATTGCTGTTTTTTTCGTATTGGTTTGCTTCGCTTATCTGCCATACAGCATGCCTTATTTATCTTGCTCTGAAGTCATAGGTAAAGAAATCACTACAGTTTGCGTAGCTGGTGGTGAAAACATTCGTAATTGTGTTACCGCACGCGAACCAATTTGGGCAGTCGCACCAAAAGTCTGTTGTTCAATCAGCAAACGTCCCCATTCTGCGTTTAAATCATCTCTCTCACGCATATAGGAACTCAAATCTCGATAATCATGACGATATTCAAACACCTGAAATACCACCATCATCGCACTGATAAACACCGATGCAACGAGTACAGCATAAACAATAACTTTTTTCAGTCCCTTTTTGCTGTTGGATACGACTTCGTCATCATTCTTGTTGTTCATTATTTGCCTTTTTGCTCTAAGCGCTCTGCAACACGAAGCCATGCACTACGCGAGCGAGGATTTGCCTTTACTTCTGCTTCACTCGCACGAATACGAGAAACTTTTTTCAATCGTCGAGTATCAACCTGCGCTTGAGGCATTCCCCAACCTGCGTCTTCAGCCAAGCTCGATTCTTTTTGAATAAATTGTTTGATTAAACGATCTTCTAAAGAATGAAAGCTAATCACGGCCAATTGCCCTTTTGGTTTTAATAATTCTACAGCTTGCGGTAAAAATACCTCAATATCATCTAGTTCTTTGTTAATCGCAATACGGATCGCTTGGAATGTACGTGTCGCAGGATGTTTATGCTTTTCCCATTTAGGGTGAGCAACTTTAACAATCTCAGCGAGCTGTGCTGTTGTTGTAATTTCACCAGCTTGTTTTATGGCTCTAGCAATACGACGGCTATAACGCTCTTCACCATACTGATAGATAATGTTTGCTAATTTTTCTTCTTCTATTTCAAGCAACCATTCGGCCGCTGTCAAACCTTGCGAGTTATCCATGCGCATATCCAACGGACCGTCATGCATGAAGCTAAAACCGCGCTCAGCTTGATCTAGTTGCGGAGATGACACACCCAAGTCAGCCATAATGCCATCAACTTCAGTAATATCAATATTGCTGAGTTCAGCTTGAATATCTGCAAAACTTGCATGAATAATTTTAAAACGTGAATCTTCTTGTTCTAATTGTGCTGCAACTTCAAGTGCTTGTGGATCTTTATCAAAAGCATAAACACGCGCATTGGCATCTAATTTTGAAAGCAATAATTGAGTATGACCACCACGACCAAAGGTCGCATCAATAAAAATACCTGTGTCACGGCCTGCCAGTACGCCATCAACGGTTTCATGAAGTAAGACAGAAATATGCGACATAACAATGCAATCAACAGCTAAAAATGTAACTGCACATTATCACCTTGTTTTATGCCATCACCAAACGACTTTTTGTAGAGAATTCTTAACTTTTCATAGATAAAACCGTTTTCTTTCGATTTTTCACTCAATAAAAAAGCAAATACGCGCTGTATTTGCTTTTTTAATCATTTTCCTCAAAGGCACACACCCAACATTTATGGTTTTTCGGCATAAATTTGATCAAAGATCGCACCATTTACAAAGTGTGTTTTTTGCGCTTTTGCCCAGCCACCAAACACATCATTAATATTAAAAAGTTTGATTTTTGGAAATTGCTTAGCGTACTTTGCAGCGACTTGGGGATTACGTGGACGGAAATAATGTTTAGCCGCCAACTCTTGACCCAAAGGTGAATATAAAAAGTTTAAATATCCACGAGCTAGATTACGATGACCATTTTTATCTACCGTCTTATCAACGATAGCAACAGAAGGTTCAGCCAAAATAGAAATTGAAGGATAAACGATCTCAAACTTGTCTTGACCTAATCCTTTGGTGGCAAGTAGTGCTTCATTTTCCCAAGACAACAATACATCACCGATACCGCGCTCAGCAAAGGTAGTCAACGAGCCTCGCGCACCTGAATCTAGAACTTTGACATTTTGATAAAGTTTTTTGACCAATTCACGTGCTTTTGCATCATTACCATTTGGTTGTTTAAGTGCATATCCCCAAGCAGATAAATAAATCCATCTCGGTGCACCGCCTGTTTTGGGATTGGGTGTAATAATTTCCACACCTGCTTTGGTTAAATCGTTCCAGTCTCGAATATTTTTAGGATTACCTTTCCGAACAAGGAAAACAACAGTTGAGGTATATGGGGCTGAATTATCTTTAAACTGTTTTTGCCAGTCTTTGCGAATTAAACCCGCATTTACGATTTCATCAATATCGTTTGCCAAAGCTAAAGTCACTACATCAGCTTGTAGACCATCAATAACGGATCGCGCTTGCTTTCCTGAACCGCCATGTGATTGTTTAAAATCAACCTCTTGGCCTGTTCTAGATTTCCAATATTGTCCAAAAGCTTGATTGTATTCTTGGTAAAATTCACGTGTTGGATCATAAGATACATTCAAAAATGTGGTTGCCGCCTGTGCTGCACCATTTAAACCAAAGCCAAGCAATGCGATCGCGAATATCTTTCTCATTTATACAGCCCCTAACTCATAAATATTCACACCACTATATTTTAGATAAAATATTTTACAATCAATAACTTATATCAATATAATATTTATTATGCTTAATTCTAGATATACGAACTTTTCATATAGATAACAGTAAAATGAAAGTACAAAAGTAGATAATGTTCCTTAAATCTTCAGTCTCCATGTTTTCTACATATTTGCTTGCTAAATTTGACTTGCACACAAACTAGCCACACAGCTATAAATATCGAGTAGAAATTTACTGAAAGTTTATCTTTTTTGTAAAAAGTGTGACGCAGTTCTACTTTTTTATTAAGATTTATGTTTGAATCGTATCATTAAAGCAATACTATATTTGTTTAGTTAGTCTTGTAGACTCGAAATCATGAAGGGGATGTTAGCAATGCGAGCATTAAAATTGAAAAAAACTCTATGCTTAAGCGTATTTTTAGTCTGCTCTGTACAGATGGGTCATGCTGCTGCAATCAAAGAAAGTAATAACATAAAATCAGTAGACAAATCTTCTTCTCTTATTGTTAAAGCACTTGATCAACAGAAACGTAATACAGCGATGATTCCATCAACCAATGATGAGATCAAAATGCTCAATACGATTCGCGCAACGCCAAGCCAAAATTTCTTTGCTAGCCAACATGAGCGTTTCTCACGCTTTGTTCAAACGATTTTCCAACCGCATAATTCTTAATACTTTAAATATGTAACCCCTCGCATGTTTAAATGTGCCTAGTCATTCCGTGACTAGGCTTTTTCGTTATAATAGTTTCAATTTCTAATTTTAAATCCGATCTCTTATGAAAGTCCGTACTCGTATTGCTCCCTCTCCTACAGGTTTTCCACATGTAGGTACTGCTTATATCGCGTTATTTAACTTATGTTTTGCAAAACAGCATGGTGGCGAATTTATCTTACGTATTGAAGATACGGACCAACTTCGCTCTACCCCTGAATCTGAGAAAATGATCTTAGATTCACTACGTTGGTTAGGCCTCAACTGGTCAGAAGGTCCTGATGTCGGTGGCCCTCATGCACCATACCGCCAATCTGAGCGTATGGGTATTTATAAACAATATGCATTAGAACTTGTTGAAAAAGGTCACGCTTTCTATTGTTTTGCCACTGCTGAAGAGCTAGATCAAATGCGTGCTGAACAGCAAGCGCGTGGTGAAACACCAAAATATGATGGTCGTGGATTGAAGCTTTCTACTGAAGAAGTGCAACAACGCCTTGCAGCAGGTGAACCGCATGTCATCCGTATGAAAGTACCGGCAGAAGGGATTTGTAAAATCAATGACCTACTCCGTGGTGAAGTTGAAATTCCGTGGGCACAAGTTGACATGCAAGTTCTGTTAAAAACAGATGGTTTACCAACCTATCACCTTGCAAACGTTGTAGATGATCACTTGATGGAAATCACGCACGTACTCCGTGGCGAAGAATGGTTACCATCGGCACCAAAACATCAGTTGCTTTACCAATATTTTGGTTGGGAAATGCCAACGCTTTGCCATATGCCATTATTACGCAATCCAGATAAATCAAAACTCTCTAAACGTAAGAACCCAACTTCAATCAATTACTATCGTGACATCGGTGTGTTACCAGAAGCATTGCTTAACTATTTAGGTCGCATGGGCTGGTCAATGCCTGATGAGCGTGAAATCTTCACGCTACAAGACATGATTGAGAACTTTGATGTGCAACGCGTGTCATTGGGTGGTCCAATCTTTGATGTTGAGAAGCTAAACTGGCTCAATGGTCAGTGGATTAAAGGCCTGACTCCAGGACAATTGCTTGATCGTTTATTGGCATGGAAAAGTGATCGTCAAACATTAGAAGATATTGCTGCTGCAATTCAACCTCGTATCAACCTACTTTCTGAAGCTGTGAATTGGGCTGGTTTCTACTTTAACCACATGCCACAAATCAGCAAAGCGCAGTTCGAAAGCAAGAAGTTGACAGAAGAACAGGTTCGTCAAAGCCTACAATTTGCGATCTGGCGTTTAGAAAGTCAGTTTACGTGGAACAATGACACCGTAAGTCAAACATTGATGGATTTGGCTGCACAAATGGAAATTAAATTACGCGACTTTATGCCAGCATTCTTTATTGCGATTGCAGGCTCAACCAGCTCAACGCCTGTAATGCAAGCAATGGTAACAATTGGTCCTGATTTAACTTTCGCTCGCTTACGCAATGCACTTGAAATTGTTGGTGGTCCAAGCAAGAAAGAACTGAAAGTTTGGGAAAAGTTAAATGAATCACTAAAATTGCCGAAAAATGATGCAAATAGTGAGACTTAATTCAGTTTAATCATTGACGTGTGAGCGCAATCCCCCTAATATTGCGCTCACACAAACTGGGGCCATAGCTCAGTTGGTAGAGCGCTACAATGGCATTGTAGAGGTCAGCAGTTCGATCCTGCTTGGCTCCACCAGACATTTTGTGTTGCCTCATCTGTCCCTATCGTCTAGAGGCCTAGGACATCGCCCTTTCACGGCGGTAACCGGGGTTCGAATCCCCGTAGGGACGCCATTTTCTATATAAAAATTATAAAATGATCTTTTTCAACTAATCATTCACTCATTCAGATTGCACATTTTCGAATTTTCCATAAAATAGCCGCTTCTCTATGCTTGGACAAATTGTCGTATGCAATCTTCCAACTCAAATGCGAATCCAGAATCCAAAACATTAAAACGTGCAATGAGCACACGACACCTTGTTATGCTTTCCTTAGGTGGTGCAATTGGTACAGGTTTATTTTTAGGTTCTGGCGAAGTTATCGCTCAAACCGGCCCTGTCGGTGCAATTATTGCCTATATCTTAGGTGGTCTAATTGCTTACATGGTCATGCTATGTTTAGGTGAACTTGCTGTACATATGCCTGTAGCAGGATCTTTTGGTGCATACGCGCAAAAATACATTGGTCCAGGCACTGGCTACATGATTTCTTGGGTCTATTGGCTAACATGGACCGCAACTCTTGGTACTGAATTCACTGCTGCAGCATTGCTCATGCAAGAATGGTTTCCCCATATTTCGATGTGGATTTGGACTATTATTTTTGCTGTCACTATTTTAGGACTCAACCTAACATCGACGCGCATGTTTGCGGAGTCAGAGTTTTGGTTAGCACTGGTCAAAGTTGTAACCGTCATTGCCTTTATTATTCTCGGTTTACTCGCAATTTTTGGTTTGATTCCATTCCATGGCTCAGAGTCAGCACCGTTGTTCCATAATTTAACCGCTCATGGCTGGTTCCCTCAAGGCTTAGTCCCGATCTTTACCACCATGCTGATTGTGAACTTTGCCTTTTCAGGAACTGAATTAATCGGTGTTGCTGCTGGTGAAACCAAAGACCCTGCGGTCAATGTACCGAAAGCAATTAACGCAGCGATTTGGCGCTTATTGATTTTCTTTGTTGGTACCATTATCGTCATCAGCGCATTACTTCCTTTCCAAATCGCAGGTTTGGGCGGTGAAGGCGTGAGTAGCAGCCCTTTTGTTACAGTATTCAATTACATTGGTATTCCTTATGCCGATGACATTATCCGTTTCGTAATCATCACTGCATTGCTTTCAGCAGCCAACTCTGGGCTTTATGCCGCTTCACGTATGATGTGGTCATTGTCAGATCAGCGCCAGTTACCAAGTGTTTTCTCTAAACTTTCAAAGAGTGGAACACCGATTATTGCATTGGTTGTGACCATGTTCGGCGCGATCCCTGGCTTATTGTCAGAACATTTTGCACCTGAAACGATTTTCAAAAACTTATTAGGTGTCGCTGCTTTCACGATGGTGATTGTATGGATGAGCATTTGCTGGAGCCAATTCAATTTCCGTCGCCAATGGTATAAAGCTGGGCACTCAGCAAAAGACTTAAAATTTGCTGCACCGCTATATCCTATTGTTCCAATTCTAGGCTTCATCTTCTGTTTTATTACAGGTTTAAGTATGGCAGCTGATCCTGAAATGCAAGCAGGTTTTATTGGATGTTTACTATTTATTGCTGCGTGTTATTTAAGTCACTACGTTTTCTATCGTGATCGCACATAATCCAGACATTCAAAAAAATGCAGCTCTGGCTGCATTTTTTATATCTATAACAATCATGATAAAAATCTAGCTTTCACACCTAAATCTTTATTTTTGATTATTTATTCCACGATATGCGGTATTTTTAAACACTTATTCACTTTTTTTAGATTTTCTTTAGAAAAGTGTTTGACACCCTATCTAATTCAACCTAATATACGCCCACCTCTGAAACGTCCCTATCGTCTAGAGGCCTAGGACATCGCCCTTTCACGGCGGTAACCGGGGTTCGAATCCCCGTAGGGACGCCAATATTCAGATGTATGCCTCATATAAGTCCCTATCGTCTAGAGGCCTAGGACATCGCCCTTTCACGGCGGTAACCGGGGTTCGAATCCCCGTAGGGACGCCAAATTCAAAAAAGCCACTGCATTGACAGTGGCTTTTTTATTATTCGTTTCCAATTCCAACTTGAACTTCTAAGCGGCCAGATTGCACGCGTAAACCACGAATTTCAAATTGATCAACCAATTGCTGTACTAGCTCACGACTTTCTTGCAGGATATTCAAACCCGGCAGAATACTAAAATCGGTGAGGTTTAATAATTTATCTACCATCCAAGAACGGTTGTTAATAAAATCAATAAAACCCGCTTCTTCGAGGTCGATATACCACAAACGATGACCTTCTTTTTGAATTCCCGGCACATCACGAATAAGGTGATTGATGAGAAAAGGTATCGGTAATGAATTAATCACTTCAAAGCTGACATTTCCAACTCTACGCGTCGCCCAATTGGTTAGCGTTCCACCATGTCGGATTTGCAAATCAAGGTGTTCATCAACTTGCCGCAAACGTAAATATTTTTCCTGACCAATACGGCATTCAAGCACATTAAACTCTAAAGAGAGTCGATAGAGGAAACGGCGATAATGTCCATCAAGTTCAATGTGAAAGCGATCATTGCCACATTCAATTTTGATATCATCAATCTCGGAGCGATCCATGCGCTTACGAATCTGATTATTGAGCAGCATTTCAGGTAAATATAAGGTCAGAGAGCCTTTCCCAAGCGATGCTCTTGCCATTGCAAGTGCAACTTGTCGTGCAGCCTCACTGGTTTCTGAGACCATATCTCGCACAGAATTTCTCACCCCTTCAACGCCACGTTTGGTATGGTGAGTCACTTGATCCAGTGCACCCAATGCTGCATCAGCAACACCTGCAATATTGCGAGAGGTATCACTTGCAAATTCAACAGCATCTTGTGCGTGCTGTAACGTTTTATAGATTAGTCGACGTGATAAAGATGGTTTATCCGTTGCGTCTTCATCTGCAGGCATAATATCGAACATTGCCTTTTTATCATCTTGTCGATTCAAGATGCTCTCCCTCTTCCCTTTCTTACTGGCTCACTTCTTATGAGCTGCGATCTGCTTTCTGAACTTATTAGATGTTTTTATGTAGATTAGCATGCAACGCATCGCCGTTTGCGTCTTTTTGTTGCAAAGCTTCAAATTATTTAAACACTAAATTGCTCTTATTTTGTTCATAAAATATTACTTTTCAAGTTTCTCTTGCTCAGCTTGTTCGTGTAGAAAAATCTGTTGGTCACGCATGGCTTTATATTCTTCAAATTTCTGCTGTATCGATTGAACAAGCGTTATAAGAGAATCATCATCAAAATATCTCGCCTCTCTTAAAGCGACCCATGCAGCCTGCATTTTTTCAAAATCATTACCTTTTTCTAGTTTCGGTTTCATCCAATCAAATAAAGCTTGCACACGCTGGTAATGTTCAAACTGATAAGCAAATAATCCGCTGGAGAGTGCAATTTCTGGTAACTGCCCAATCAAAAGCTTTTTCACCTGTTGTAACTGTAAGTTCTGTTGCTCAAGATAAATTTCAACAATTTCTCGATCAAACCATACCGCAAAATCGATCATCTGCTGGACAATTTCATCCCGACATTCATATAAATGATGCCGTTCAGGATGCTGTTTATTTAAACGGCCTTCGCCAAGATAAGCACTTAGACCTTGCTCCAAGATCAATTGTAATTGTCCCAAATCCAGAGCTTGCTGTTCTATCGGCTCAATTTTAGAAAGTGATTGAATGAGATGTGCTGAATCAATAGGAGGCTGCAATGAGTTTAAAATATCTGGATCTTGCTGGATTGAAATCCACAGGAATTTAAGTAATTGTTCAGAGCTGTCAATTTCACTCGAGCTTAATAGTCGCTGCAATGCAGACCGCATCGCTTGAGATTGGCTAAGGCTCTTAAACAGATCATGATCATGTAATAGTTGAGGCGCACTCGCAATAAGTTCTTTGCTATAAGGAATATAGAAATCTCTCGCACCAAAAATTCCCCCTAATGATTTCCCCAGCGAGTTTAACCCTCGACCAACATCGGAGAATACATTGGTTTCAACAGCCCGCGTTTGCAGCAGTTGTTGTGGCAATAATGCGGTGATTGCACGATCTAATAATTTTTTATAGCTCTTCTGATCGATAGGCTTTTCATATTTGCACAATAAATCAAGCGCATATTCCACATCACTCACATGCGCTTTGTATTCACCTTGGCGACGATTAAGCAAACATTCGATATAGCCGAAAAAAGCGACTTCATTGGGCTGCGTAGACTGCCTCTGCGCCCATTCGTATTGTTGGATCGCTTGATTATATTGCTGAGCACCTGCATAAGCCTTTGCAAGAGCAATCGCATGTTGGGCGGTCGGATACTTTTGCAAAAAATAGTGCAGCAATTCAATTTTAGGTAGTTGATCTAGACACTGATCTAAATGACGCAAAAAAACATTAATTTGCTGTTGTGTGGGTTCTGGTGTGATGAAGTTCAATCTATACATTAAACACTGCTCATACCAAGCATGTTTCCGTGCATGAAACTCATAAGCTGGAATAAACTCATCTTCAATCAGTTGAATAAGCTGAGTGTTATAAAAAATATCTTCCTCAGTTTCGTGTTGGAACTTCCACTGTTTTGGCAGGTTCATTTTGAATAGTCTTAAAATAAAATTCGCACTCAAGTCAGGACTATCCATACTCACCAACATCAATTTATCTTGCGTTGATAAGTGCTCTTTCCCTTTTTCAATCCGAGACAAACGCAATTTTAAAATTTTAGTGCTTAACATGCGTTTCCTTTCACACCATTCAAAAAATCCTAAAATCAAATTAGCATGACTCGTAACAGCATAGCGACTAGCTTTAGACGAGCTGTATAAATGCTTTTTAGATTCAAAATCCAGAGATGGGCTTACAGATTAAAGTTCAAAATAAGTAAATTTATGTATTTGAATAACTCATAATTTTAGCTTTTGCATAATTTTCGCTAAAATAGCCAAAACACAATAGGAAACCTTTATGCAATACCGTTGCCCTAAATGTCAAAGCGTCAAAATAATGCCTGTCAGTCAGGGTACAAATAGCCCTCGTCCCAACGTTCCAAAAAGCTTGGTTCTTTTAGTGCCTGCGATTTTTATTCTATTGATCTTGGTTGTGATCAGTATCGGGATGTGGATTTTCGGTAATGGTGCAGGTCAGACACTGCAAATTTCTACTGTGGTCGTCTTTGCTGTCTGTGTGATTGCAGGTGTTCTTTTCTGGCGTGATTTACCTGATTTCAAAATCTCAATGCAAGCTTTTATGCAAGCACAAAAGCATTGGAAATGCCGTGACTGCAATCATGAATGGCAAAACTAATACGACATTTCACTTTCGATCTGCTCACATCAACTTAATGCTGATGTGAGTGTTCTTGTTCAGCAATATCATCATGTTGATGGCTATGCTGACAATTCATTTCTGCATCATCTTCAATCTGCAAGGTCACCTCAGCAATACCATGCTCATGTGATAGCATTTCTGTCGCCGCACGATGTAACTGATTACGCTCAGCATTCGGTGCAAAAAGATGGACGGTTAAATGAATATTTTTCGATGTAATTGCCCAAACTTTTAATTGGTGAATGCTTTCGACACCATCCAACGAGAGTAAATCACTTCGCAATTTTTCAATATCAACTTCTTCGGGTACACCTTCCAATAAAATATTAATACTCTGTCTGAGTAATATCCACGTTCTCGGCAACACCCAGAAACCAATGGCAACCGCAATAATCGTATCAACCCAATACCAGTTGGTATAATAAATCACGATCGCACCAATGATCACACCGACAGAACCGAGCGCATCGCTCAGAACTTCCAAATAAGCGCCTTTCATATTTAGGCTTTCTGCAGCGCTCGACATTAAAATCTTCATCGAGATTAGATTAACCACCAACCCTAACGATGCCACAATCAACATACCAACACTTTGAATCTCTGGTGGTTGAGTAAAACGCTGATACGCTTCGTAGAGAATGTAAATCGCGACAAAAAATAACATCGCCGCATTAAATAATGCTGCCAAAATTTCAAAACGCTGATAGCCAAATGTACGTTTATCATCGGCTGGGCGTTTTGCAATTTTAATCGCAACTAAGGCAATCGCTAATGCAGCAGCATCGGTAAACATATGTGCCGCATCAGAAAGTAATGCCAAACTTTGCGTGATTAAACCTGCAACTACCTCAACAATTAAAAAAGTTGAGGTCAAAACTAAAGCGATTGTCAACTTTTTGGCGTTGCCTTCGGTGACAACTGCATGACTATGGTCATGCCCTTGATGTCCACTCATGTTGGACTCCTTATAATTGTGCAAGAAAGTGTATTTCTTTTCTTGCTTACACTGCCTCTAATTGAGAATTAAATCAAATGCTATATGTACAGCTACCCTTTGCTTTCAGCGATCCATTTTCACGCCATAAAGTCGAGGGTAGAATTCTTGCTTAGACTAGGTCAGCTCTGAGCTAGTCTAAGACTCTTTTTAAAACAAAGCTGAATTGATCAATAACGCTATCAGCAGCATCCATGCCGTCTAGCTAGCGCGTACAAATGCTAAGCTTCAATATGATGACGATCTAACTTAGTTTTAGCTTCATTCATCCAACGATATACGACAGGTAAGATCAACAAGGTCAGTAAAGTTGATGAAATAATCCCACCAATCACCACAGTTGCTAAAGGACGTTGCACCTCTGCACCAGTACCAGTCGCAATTGCCATTGGAATAAAGCCAAGCGAAGCAACAAAAGCCGTCATTAATACAGGACGTAATCTTAAGATTGCTCCCTGCCATGTGGCTTTATGCACATCAAACTGCTCACGAAGTTCTTTAATAAAACTCAGCATCACAAGACCATTCAGCACGGCGACACCAGAGAGCGCAATAAAACCAACACCTGCTGACATCGACAAGGGAATATCGCGTAACCACAGCGCCACCAAACCGCCAGATAGGGCAAATGGCACGCCACTAAACACCAGCAAGCTTTCTTTAAAGTTATTAAACACCGCCATCAACAAAACGAAGATCATCAGCAATGCCAATGGCACCACAATCTGCATTCTGGCTTTTGCCGAGGCTAGATTTTCAAACTGACCGCCATAACCAAGCCAATAACCGCTTGGTAATTTTTGCTGAGATAATTTCTGCTGCATTTCACCCACAAATGAGCCCAAATCACGGTCGCGTACGTTGGTGGTGACCACAACACGGCGTTTGCCATTTTCACGGCTGACTTGCGCCAAGCCTAAAATATTCTCAACTTTTGCCACGTCTTGTAGTTTGATCAAACCACCATTCGGCAGCTGAATCGGCAGCATGGCCAGTTGCTGCGGCGTACGCATCCCATCATCCAAACGCACTACAAAATCAAAACGACGGTCACCCTGTAAAATCTGCCCAACACTTTGCCCACCAATACTTGCAGCAACCAAATCCTGAATGGATTTCACTGATAAACCGTATTGCGCAGCCAATGCATGGTCGATATCGACATTGAGTAAAGGTAAACCATCAGTTTGCTCAACCTTCACTTCACTCGAACCTGTGATGGTTCTCAAGGTTTGAGCAACTTTTTCTGCTTCTTGGTTCAATACCTGCATATCATCACCAAAAATTTTCACCCCAATATCACTACGCACCCCTGAAATCAGTTCGTTGAAACGTAATTCAATCGGTTGTGAAAACTCACTGTTGTTGCCTGGAATTTTCTCCACATAGGCCAACATTTTGGTCCGAAGCTCGTCGATGGTTTCCGATTTATCGGGCCATTGATCACGCGGCTTTAACAAAACGATTGAATCAGAAATATTAGGGGGCATCACATCCGTTGCCACTTCGGCTGTACCCGTACGGGCAAAGATCGCTTTGATCTCAGGAAACTCTGCGAGTAATTGCTTCTCAACACTTTCCTGAATCTTCAGGGATTCTTCAATTCCTGTACTTGGTGCACGCATCAACTGTAAAGCAAAGTCACCCTCACTCAGTTGTGGCGCAAACTCACTACCGACACGCGAACCAATCGCAGCGGTGAGTACCAAAATAGTCACCGCACCAGCCACAACCACATAGCGGAAAGCATAGGCTTTATCCAGCAAGGATTTATAACCGTTTTTTAAGGCGGCCATCCAACGGCTTTCTTTCTCTTTGACCTCACCGGTAACAAATAATGCCACCGCAGCAGGGACGAAAGTCACCGATAAAATAATCGCACCGATCAAGGCCAAGACCACCGTCATTGCCATTGGATGGAACATTTTCGCTTCGACACCTGCCAGTGCAAAGATTGGCAAATACACCACCATAATGATGATTTGTCCAAAAATCAGCGGACGTCGTGCCTGTTTTGCCGCCAAGAAGACTTCGGTAAAACGTTCAGAACGGGTCAGGAGCCGACCTTTATGGTGTTGAGCCTCTGCCAGCCGTCGGATACAGTTTTCGACAATCACCACCGCACCATCGACGATAATACCGAAGTCCAATGCGCCTAAACTCATCAGGTTGGCACTGATTTTCTGCTCCGCCATCCCTGTCAGGGTAAACAGCATGGATAAGGGAATAATACAGGCGGTAATCAATGCCGCACGGAAGTTACCTAAGAACACAAACAGGATCACAATCACCAAGATTGCGCCTTCAATCAGGTTCTTCGCCACCGTCTTAATGGCTTTATCAACCAAGTTACTGCGGTTATATACTGTTTCGACCACCACCCCTTCAGGTAATGAACGTTTGATTTCCTGCATTTTGCTGTCGAGTGCTTGAGCGATGGATTTACTGTTCTCACCCATCATCATCATCGCGATACCCAGTACGGTTTCTTCACCGTTATAGGTGGCACCACCTGTTCTCAGATCATGTCCAATCGAAACTGTTGCAACATCGGCAACATGAATCGGCAAGCCATTCTTGGTACTGACCGTGACATTCTCAATGTCTTGTACGGTTTTCAACATCCCCGGAATACGTACGGTAAGCTGCTGACCATTTTCTTCAATAAAACCCGCACCGCGGTTTTCATTATTTTCAGTGAGTACAGTTTGCAAATCGGTTAAGGGAATTTGCAGTTGTTGCAAACGTTTCAGATCGGGGGAAACCACATAGGTCTTGTTATATCCCCCAATGGTATTGATTTCAGCAACACCTGGCACACGTTGTAATTGAGGACGAACAATCCAGTCCTGAATTTCACGCAGGTCCATAGCCTCATAAGGCGTACCATCTGCCTTTTTGGCATTCGGTTCAGCCTTGATCACCCATTGATAGATCTCGCCTAGCCCCGTTGAAATCGGTGACATTTGTGGATCAATATCATCAGGCAAAGCACTCTTGGCTTCCTGTAAGCGCTGGTTAATCAGCTGGCGTGCCCAATAGATATCGGTACCATCTTTAAAGATCACCGTGACTTGGGACAAGCCGTAACGCGAGATGGAACGGGTTTGTTCCAAGTTCGGAATACCCGACATGGCATTTTCAATCGGATAAGTAATGCGTTGTTCAACCTCAGGGGCAGTGAATCCTCCCGCCTGACTGTTAATCTGCACCTGCACGTTGGTAATGTCAGGTACGGCATCAATCGACAGTTTTTGGTAGCTATAAATACCGACCCCGATCCATGCCACCACAAACAGCATGACCCAAATCGCATTGCGGATTGAAAACTGAATAATCCGATCAAACAGGCCTTCCGCGGGAGGAAGCTGCAACTTATCTTTAGTGTCCATGCTCAGCCTCTCCCTTCTCGATCTCAGATTTCAAAAGGAAACTGCCTTGACTGACATATTGTTGCTTTTCAGTCAGACCCGATTGGATTTCCACCCACTGCCCATCACTTGAGTAATTACCCAGTTGTACAGGTGTTGGAGTGAAATGCATTTGGTCTTTCTCTTGCTTAGCGACAAAAACCGTGGCTTTACCCTCGATCTGCTGAATCGCCCCTTTGGCAACACGAAGCACAGGCTTCTTGTCCGTACCATCTAATAACACGTTTACCATCAAATTAGGTCGAAGTTCTTTGGCTGGGGTTAACACTTTGGCACGCACCTGCAAACGACCTGTCTGCGTATCTGCTGCGGTGGTCAAAGTCTGGATTTGTGCTTTAAAGCTATTATTGGTTTGCAGCGACTTAAACTCGATCTGCTGATCTGGTTGGACATTGATGTTATTGACGCTTGGTAAAATAAACTCAATCCAGAGTTGATCCAGCTGATCAATCACAAATAACTGCTTATCTGCGGTAATTTGCTCTCCCACCACAATATCTTTCAGACTCACCACACCGCTTAAAGGTGCAGTCAAGACATAGCGACCCTGACTGCCACTGGATGCGCCCAAGGCAGATAACCGGCTACGTGCAGCTTGTACCTGAATCTGTGCCTGACGATAGGCATTGTAGGCACGTTGATAATCCTGACGTGCAGAAACCCCTTGTTCCCAAAGTTGTTTTTCACGTTGATAATCTTGCTGTGCAAGCGTTAAAGCTTCTTGTGCAATACTTAAATTAGCCTGCTGATCTACCAGATCAGGGATAAATAGAGTGGCTAAAACTTGCCCTTTCTTGACTTGTTGGCCAAGTACCGCATTGACACTTTCCACACGTCCGGCAAAGGTTGCTGAAACATGCGCTTGCTGATCGGTATTGGTCACCAGTTTTGCTGGGTAAGCAAATTGCTGTCCGACTTCACCCACACCAACCTGAGCCAGCTTAACCCCATATTCAGTCATCTGTTTTGGGCTGAGATTTAAGCTACCTTCCTCACTTTCAGCCTGTCCAGCCTCACCTTCTGTATGTCCTTCCTCACCTTCGCCATGACTATCAGCTGCTGCATCACCGCTGGCTTTGTTCTTGCCAGTGAAAAATAATAACGCGCTCAGGACTAAGCCAACGGCAATAACCAGAATGACCCAGAACCACTGCTTTTTAGATTTATTTGTCGACATTATTCTGCTCCTACTACAGCGGGAAGGTTATTGGTATCTTTCCAGAGGGTTTGATTAATCTGATTTAAGGCATCACTTGAACTCACCATACTCGGCTCAATTCCTAGTGCTAAACTTTCTGCATCAATTTGCTTTTGCCATGCACTCTTGAGTAACTGCACTTTATTTAAACGTTGATCCTGCAATTGCATGGTGGCTTGCTGCACATCAGTAATGGCATATTTACCGACTTTGAAACCGAGCAACATTTTCTCTTGTACCGTTTCAGACAATGGAATTTGTCGTTGATTGACGAGATCGAACTGTTGTTTCAACCCCGCCAACTCTGCTGTTAAGGTCTGAATCGCATTCAAGTTCTGCTGCTTGTAAAACTGTTGCTGTTTGACCAGTAAATCTTGTTTGGCATTGGCAATTCGCAATGAATACTGTTGACGATTAAAAATATTCAACGGGATATCGATACCCACTCGGAACTTGTTATCGGTCGAGTTTGTTTCAGCACTTTTACTTTGCACCATGCCTAAATTGACGGTCGGATTCGGTCGATTGGATACTTTTAAATAATCGATATTGGCTTTTTGACGTACAATATCGAGTTGAATAGCACGCTCAAATAAATTGTTCTGCAAATAATCTTGCAAATCATTTTGTTGTGGCCAGACATTGCTTGCCTGAGTAGAGAAGCGGTTATCGGTACTGCCCCACAGATTTGCCAATTGACGCTTTGCAGTGGCTAAGGAGAGTTCGGTTTGTTGAAACAACCGTTGATTTTCAATATGCGCCATCAAGGTACGGTCTAAATCGACCTGCGCAATGCTGCCCGCTTTGAGTCTTAAGCGAGTTGCATCCAAAGTATCCTGACTGGTTTTTAACTGTGCCTGAACCACATCATGTTCCAGCTCTAGCACCACGACTTGCGACCACAGATATTTAACTGCTAACTCAAGTTGCGCATTGTAGAGTTCCTGATTAAGCCCCACTTGAGATGCTTGTACATCGGCAAGCTTAACCGCAGCACGACGTTGACCAAAAATGTCTAATTTTTGTGAAACACCAAATTCCAGCTCTTTGTCTTTGCCCGACCTAAAGTCGGTTTGCTGAATAGAAATACTTGGATTCGACCATAACCCCGCTTGTTTTACATTGGCCTCAGCGATTCCTTGCTGTGTTTGCCACACCCCTGTGCCTGCCTGATATTGTTTCACATCCTGCAAGATTTGCTCAAAATTCAGATTGCGTTGTGCAGCTTTGCTTACAGGCTGCTGATTCGCATCCAGTAAAGATTCTGCGGCAATGGATGGACTCAAAATGGCCGTGCTTAAAGCAAGTGCCAACACTGACCACTTCAATGACAATTGAGTACGATTTTTTTGCGTACGCTGCTCAACTGCATGAATACGCTGATTTAAACTAGAAGACATATAAAGCCCCGCAAAGTAATAAGAATGCGGTGGGCTATTTTTCGGCTACCCCACCTATAGCGGGGTAAAAAGCGGCGGTGGGTTTAATCTAGATAAATGCGGGGATTGGTAGGAATTCGACCAAATATAATTCTGCTTAAATTCTTTGACTCTAAGCAAAGGTTCATCAAGTTGCTGCTGTGCTTCAATCATCACAACATGAAAACAGGATGGCAAATGATCATGGTGATCTTGCAAGCTTAGAGGCATAGGTAAATCAGCATCTTGGTCATTAACCAAAGTAGATTGCGTATCAACCTGCTGATTTTCAGGAATATGATGACCAAAATGGGTTAATACAGAAGTTTTTGCATTGATATTTTCATGGCCGCAATACGCCGCTGCCACATTCCACAAACTTTGGAATATGAACAAACTGAGTAAGACGGTGATAAAAATACTAAAACGACGCAAAAATTTCTCTTTAGACAAAAATTGCTCAGGTGGCACTATAGCATCTAAACTTGATGTAATAAAATTACATTGTTCGACTAAGCAATAAAAAAATAATATGATTTCATAGCGTAAAGCTTATTCGGTCATCGTACAAAATATAGATACATCATCGGATGAAAACCAGCAACAGAAGTTACTGGTTTCCAAACCTACTAGCCATCATTAACACTTATGCTGAACAGTCGTATGATGACTCTTTTTCTCTACTTGAGCTTTTGTTTCTTTCTGAGCATTAAGATTTTTTTCTAAGAAAATCAACCCACCATCGGCCTTTGCGACAGTCGCGGAAAGAAGTAAAACAACCAACAATACTTTTGCATTTAATTGACTAAACATAATCATCACCTTATCTAAAATAGGCTCTGTTCAATTAAACTTTTGGGCGAAACACCAAAATAAAACGAACAAAGCGACATATATTTATGAGTTCAGTCATGCCTTGAAATTCAAAGTTGATTTCAAGCACAGACTTAAATCTCAAAACTGCTATTCCTTAAAACAAACTAAATACAGAAGGAATAACACCAAATAGCCTCAGCTCTTCAAATAGCTGAATGAAAGCTGCGATCCAGAGAAACCAGACCACTTGTACTAAGAAAACACGAAAGTGTTTGGGCGAAACTTGATAATATTCAGGCTCTTTATAATTCTTGAGACTGGGAATAAAACGAGGTATTTGATTGCAATAAACTAAATATTCGCTCCCATATTTTTTACTCAAAAATTTTTCTTCTTGGCGTATCACATAATGGTAATAGCAGAAGAAATACAGAGAGAATATCATTGGGAAGAAGAAAGTCTCCGTTAGAAACATGATGCCGAGACCACCTAAATAACTAAATAGATAAAGTGGATTTCGACAGAGTGAATACGGCCCTTGAGTGACTAATCGGCTATTCTTATAGCCAGAAATGTAAATACTGCACCAGATTCTTCCCATTATCCCCAAACCCACAAAGAACCACCCAAAGAACCATAGAATGTGTTCTACAAATGGGGCTTGGAAATGCCATTCACTAAAGCTCATCGCGACAATAACAGCCAAAGCCAAACCGATGATTCTGGAACTCATTGTTCTTACGCGAGGCGCAAATAAAATATTCATTTTATTTACCCTCAATCGGGACAGGATCGGAATGTAGATCAGCGCCAATCTGCCGATGCCATTTTTTAAATATGGCAATAGGCACATAAACATCGCGCATTTTTAAGAAATTTTTATGCATGGAATAACCCTTTGAAATAGATTTATTTCTGGTGGGTTATTTTGCAGCTACCCCACCTATAGCAGGGTTAAAACAGGCGGTGGGTTTAATCCCGTTAAATATGGAGACTGATAAAAATTAGACCAGTCATATTGTTGTTTTAATTCATGTTCATACAAAATCGGTTGATTCAACTTCTGCTCTGCCGCCAAAACAACGACATGAAAACAAGAAGGCAAATGATCGTGATGATCTTGTGAACTCAGTAAAGTTGTATCATCAGCGAAATCTTGTTTAAGATCCGATTGCTCTTGTGTCTCTTGTAATGAGTGATGTCCGAAATGATTCACCGTCGCTATCAGTTGCTTGCTTGTATTTTCATGACCGCAATAAGCAGCTGCCACATTCCAAATACTTTGGAACATGAACAAACTCAATAAGACTGTCATCAATACAGCAGAACGTCGCAACAGAACACCATAACCGTAAATTGCTTAACAGCACTATAGCAGGCAAGATTGATGTAATAAAATTACACTCACTAATAAGTTTGTTTTAATAAAGTTAATCATTTGTTAAATTAAATTCTTTTTAAATGATGACTCTGGTTTAAGCGTGTTATTTAAGTCATAACTTTTTAAAAGAGTAAAAAGACTTTTCGAGAAAGCCTTTTTACTGAGCTAGATAGTTATCGCTGTTTTTGCAAATCATAAGTAAAACGAATCACAACATCATCGACAACTTTATTAAATGCCTCATTAATCGTCATCGGTTGTACATTTTCAACTGGCGCTTTTTTATTTCCAACAGTCGATAAAATCATATGTGGATAGCGCTGAGAAGTTTCTTTGCCCTGAACATCAATATATTTAAATTTAAATTCATATTTATCAGTGACGGCATTCCCTACCGCACCAAAAGTTAAACCTGTTAATGCACCTTTGCCCGCTGCTTCACCTAAATCAGCTACGTTATTTGCAGTGACATGCAGCTTTGCTTGATTCGCAACATTCGACTGTGCTGATGGCGAGAATACACCTGTAGCCCTTAAACTACGATCAACGATTGATTGTAGCTCTTTACCAGCTTTCGGAATCACAACACCATTTCTTTGAAATTCAGTCACCACCATGACTGGAATTGGCTGGTTTGGTCTTTCAATATTTGAATAACCAATCGTTTTATAAGCAGGATCAACATATGATTTTACTGAGAGACACCCTGTAAGTTGCGTAGCAACAGCCACACTTATCGCAATTGAGAAAAGTTTAATTTTTTTCATGATTTTCCAAAAGGTATATTTACCATTTAATAGATTGAGCGCTGATATTAATCTTTATAAATTAAAAATATAAGTATAAACCCACGGCCTTTAAATAATTTTCTTTCATAGCTCTAATCACTATTATTATTGATCACTTTTAAAATCGTTAAATAGGATACAAATAAAAAAACCAGCCCTTAGGCTGGTTTTAAAGTTACAGAAAATTAACCTGTAATCTTTTTATATTTAGAGCGTTTTTGTGTTGCATCTTCGCCTAAACGAGACTGACGATAAGCTTCGTATTCTGCATAGTTACCTGTGTAGAATTCTGGTTGTTCGTTCTCAAACGACAAGATGTGCGTTGCAATACGGTCAAGGAACCAACGGTCATGCGACACCACCATCACTGTACCTGGGAATACAAGAATTGCATCCTCAAGCGCACGTAAAGTTTCAATATCCAAGTCGTTCGATGGCTCATCCAGTAAGATTACGTTTGCGCCCATCTGTAAGATTTTCGCAAGTTGTAAACGGTTACGTTCACCACCAGACAATTCACCGACGCGTTTTTGCTGATCTTGACCTTTGAAGTTAAAACGACCGATGTAAGCACGTGACGCGATTTCGTAATCACCAATTTTTAGGATATCTAAACCGCCAGAAACTTCTTCCCAAACCGTTTTGTTATTATCCAAGGTGTCACGAATCTGACCCACGTAAGCCACTTTAACTGACTCACCTAAAGTCACAGTACCTGTATCAGGTTGCTGCTCGCCCGTCATCATACGGAATAAAGTGGTTTTACCCGCACCGTTTGGACCTACGATACCGACAATCGCTGTAGGAGGTACAGTGAAAGTTAGGTTTTCATACAGTAAGCGACCATCAAATGATTTACTGATACCTTCCACTTCCACAACTTTGTTACCCAAACGTGGGCCAGGTGGAATATAGATTTCAGACGTTTCATTACGCTGTTGGAATTCTTTAGAGTTAAGCTCTTCAAAACGTTCCATACGCGCTTTGTTTTTCTTTTGCTGACCTTTGGCATTTGAACGAACCCATTCAAGTTCTTTTTTCAATGCTTTAGCAAAAGATTCTTCTTGTTTCTGTTCTTGCTCTAAACGCGCATTCTTTTGTTCTAACCAAGAAGAATAGTTACCTTGATAAGGAATACCATGTCCACGGTCAAGTTCAAGAATCCACTCAGCAACGTTATCCAAGAAATAACGGTCATGCGTAATCGCAACGATCGTGCCTGGGAAGTCTTTCAAGAAACGCTCTAACCAAGATACTGATTCAGCATCTAAATGGTTCGTCGGTTCGTCGAGAAGCAACATATCTGGCTTAGAAAGCAATAAACGGCATAATGCAACACGACGACGCTCACCACCTGAAAGTAATGATACATCAGCATCCCAAGCAGGAAGGTTCAATGCATCAGCAGCAATTTCAAGTTGGTTATTAAGATTGTGCGCATCCCATGCATGGATGATTGATTCTAATTTTTCTTGCTCTTTCGCAAGCGCATCAAAATCAGCATCTGGTTCAGCATATTCAGCAAAAACCTGATCAAGACGTTCTAAAGCATCAAGTGCTTCACGTACGCCATCTTCAACGTTACCACGAACGTCTTTGGTTGGATCTAAAGGCGGTTCTTGTTCTAGATAGCCGATTTTGATCCCTGGTTGTGCACGAGCTTCACCTGAGAAATCTTTATCTACGCCAGCCATAATACGGAGTAGGGTTGACTTACCTGCACCGTTTAAACCAAGTACACCAATTTTTGCACCTGGGAAAAATGATAAAGAGATGTCTTTCAGGATTTCGCGCTTTGGCGGAACCATTTTAGACACTCGGTTCATCGTATAAATATATTGGGCCACGCAGGACTCCTCAATTGAAAAACCAATACATCGCTAATCAGAATAAGCGAAAAATAATCGGACGTATTATACGCTGAAAAGCCCTTTAACTTGAAGTTAAGTTGAGATTTGTTTGTTTGCTTTAAAAGGATTTTCTTTTTCAAGACATTACACGATCAACCCAATCACAGTATCTCTCTGGATAAATGCAATTTTATTGAGATTGATATGAATAAAACTGCTAAAAATTGCATCATTTATGCACCATTTTGGATAGCTTTTAAGCTACACTCGCTTATTATTTAACTCACGTAGATGATGTAATTATGACCTATAAAGATGAAACTTTAGCCATTCATGCGGGATATTCACCAGAGGCGACTACAAAAGCCGTCGCTGTACCAATTTATCAAACCACATCTTATGCCTTTGATAATACACAACATGGTGCGGATCTATTTGATCTAAAAGTACAAGGCAATATTTATACACGGATTATGAATCCAACCACTGCGGTACTCGAACAACGTATTGCAGCACTGGAGGGTGGGATTGGTGCATTGGCTTTAGCATCAGGTATGGCTGCCATCACTTATGCAATTCAAACGATTGCCGAAGCTGGTGACAATATTGCATCGGTTTCCACGCTATATGGCGGCACCTATAATTTATTTGCGCACACCTTGCCAAAGCAAGGCGTTGAAGTTCGTTTTTTTGATTACCAAAACCCTGAAGCGTTACGTTCAATTATTGATGAAAAAACCAAATTAGTGTTTGTTGAATCAATTGGTAATCCGCTCGGCAATATCATCGATCTAGAAGCGATTGCTCAGATTGCACATGAATATGGTGTACCTGTGATTGTAGATAATACGGTTGCAACACCTGCTCTGCTCAAGCCGTTTGAGTTTGGTGCAGATATCGTAATTCACTCACTCACCAAATATATCGGTGGTCATGGCAATAGTATTGGCGGCATCATTGTCGATAGTGGTAAATTTCCTTGGGGTAAATATCCAGAACGCTTTACAGCCTTAAATACACCTGATCCAAGTTATCACGGCGTAAACTATGTCGAAGTACTGGGTGAAGCTGCGTTTATCGCGCGTGCGCGTGTCGTTCCTTTACGCAATACAGGGGCTGCAATTAGCCCACTCAGTGTATTTTTGATTTTACAAGGATTAGAAACCCTAACCCTACGTATGGAACGTCATACCGA
>LULL01000102.1_pt1 | contig 43123 bp, 48 predicted proteins | sample 728161 | NCBI WGS metagenome assembly LULL01 (sample SAMN03860290, study PRJNA289734) | marine metagenome | biome: seawater column; feature: ocean; material: water; isolation source: Red Sea water column Station 149 - depth 500m | place: Saudi Arabia: Red Sea | collected 2011-10-15 | depth 500 m
CAATCATTCTGTTGAAAGGTGTCTTGAAGTAACTTCTAGGACTTTAAGCGCTCTCTTTAACTATTTAGAAGAACACGGAGTCAATATCAAGGGGACTCTTTTAAAACCAAGTATGGTAATTTCGGGAAAGGATGCTATGGAGAAAGCTGGTGTAGCAGAGGTAGCAGAAAAAACTTTAAAGTGTTTAATAGCAAATGTCCCTTCAGACCTACCTGGTATAACTTTTTTATCAGGTGGTCAGTCAGATATTGATGCAACGGCCCACCTTGATGCAATGAATAAAATTGGTGGTTTTGATTGGAAGCTAAGTTTCTCTTATGGTCGAGCGCTACAACAACCGGCACTTAAGACTTGGCTTGGTAAAAAGGAAAATGCTGAAGCAGCTCAAGCGGCTTTATCACACAGGGCGCTTATGAATAAAAAAGCAGCCCAGGGTAAATGGGACCAAAGTTTGGAAAAATAAATTTTCTTTGCGATTTAAGTAATTGAATCTAATAGCCCAAAGAGTATTAAGTTCTTCTCTCTATATAGAGAGAAAGAAGATTGTATCCATTGATAGGGGCATTCTCGCACTAGTAGGATTTGAGAAAGGAGATACTTCGTCTGATTGCAAAATAATTGCAGACAAATTGATAAATTATCGAATTTTCCCAGATGAAAAGGGCAGGATGGAGAATAGTGTTTTAGATATAAAGGGCGATCTTTTGCTAGTTCCCGAGGTTACTCTTGCTTTAGAGACCAGAAAAGGCACCAGACCAAGTTTTTCGGAAGCTGCCAGTCCAGATTTGGGGAAACTACTTTTTGATGACCTATCCAATAAATTAAGAGAGACACATGATAAATTAGAAGTAGGGATTTTTGGTGCTGATATGGAAATAAAGTTAATAAATGATGGCCCAGTAACCTTTTTGTTTAAAAGTACTGATTATAAGAAGAACTTTGGTAGATCTGTATAAAGATTACTCGGGCCTTTATGATGCTGCCTTCAACTGGAATGATGAAAATCAAGCAGTAGCGATTTGCGAACTCACAGGATTAAACAAAGGAAGAGTTCTAGAACCTATGTGTGGAACTGGTCGTCTTCTTAGGGCTTTCGCAACAAAGGGATTTCAAACAGTAGGTATTGATAAATCCGAACAGATGTTGGCGATAGCTGAAGAGCATTACCTTTCTGCAGGATTTCAAGGCACTTGGATTAAGTCGAATGTAACTGATTTTGCTTTAGAAAATCCTTGTAACTTAGCAGTCTGCCCTCTCAACAGCTTAAAATATCTTCCTTCTTCTGGTGCTATGGAAAAACATCTTTCTACCCTATCTTGTAATCTCTACCCAGGCTCTAGTTACTTTATTCAGCTTGATCTCAGTCAGTCAGCAAAGATAGAGAAAGAAAGTTGGGAGTTTGAGTTTGAAGGACAACAGGTTCTTATTACATGGTCATGTACTGATTGTACTGATGGATTTGAAACTCATTTAACCCACTTTGAAATACCAGGTAAAAAAGCAATTGAATATGAAAAAAGAATGAAAACATGGTCATTTTCTGAGTGGTTAGATCTACTGAACAGATCGTCATTTGAATTATCAGCCGTATACGATTTGAATAATTTTAGTCAAATAGTTGTGGATGAGTCGTTAGAACATAAACGCTTATATTGGCAACAACTAACTTTAGGGTGAGATAAAAAATTAGTCTTAACCTAATAAGTTTCTTGTTCTTCAGTTTCAGAACTGTTTTTGATGAAGATACGGCTCAAGAATAGGCCGACCTCAAATAAAAACCATGCCGGGATAGCCAAAAGAGTTTGAGATATAACATCAGGTGGCGTTAGAAGCATACCCAGAATAAAACAACTAACAATTACGTAGGGTCTCTTTCTGGCCAAGCTTTCAGGAGAACTAATCCCTGTCCAATTAAGTAAGAAAATTAAAACAGGAATTTCGAAGGCAATCGCAAAAGCTAAGAAAATAGTGAGAATAAAATCCAGATAACTGGAGATATCAGTCATGACTTTTACACCTTCAGGTGAGACCGAGGTAAAGAAACCAAAAACTAGGGGAAAAACTAAAAAATAGGCGAATAAAATTCCTAAGTAAAAAAGTAAAATACTCGATAGCGTTAATCCCAAAGCAAATCTCTTTTCAGTTTTATAAAGACCTGGTGCAATAAATCTCCACATTTCAGAAAAGAAATAAGGCAAGGAGATCATCAGAGACAGATAGAAAGTTAGTTTTAAAGGCGATAGAAACGGCGAGGCAACCTGGGTAGCAATCATTGAGCTATTTTCAGGCATAAGTTCCTGAAGTGGGCTTGAAGCAAATTCGTATATGTTATTTGAGAAAAAAATTAAGGGTAAAAATACAACTAGGACACCTATAAAAGATCTAAGTAACCTCATCCTTAACTCTTTTAAATGGTCTAACAATGGCAAATCTTTCTCTTTCATTATTCAGTCGAATCGTTCTCCTTTTTATTTGCTTTTAAATCTTCCATGATTTTCTCATTGTGGAGATCTTGTCTGATCTCATCCATTCCTACACTTTTTTCTATTTCTGACCTTGTTTGGATGAGATAAGACTTAATGGCCCCAAATGATCGTGTTGAGGCTTTTATTATTTGAGGGAGCTTTTCAGGACCTACGACTAATAGACCTAGGAATACAATTATAAGTAGTTCTGGAAAACCAATTTCAAACATTCAGGTAGATTTTATTTATCTGCTTCGTTCTGATTTTCTTCTTTGTCGTCGACTGCTTTTCTGAAATTTTTAAGAAAATTTCCCATTTCAGAACCTAAGCTTTTAAGTCTTTTAGGGCCGACAAGTAATAAAATGATTACTAAAACAATTAGCAACTGCCAAATACTAATTCCGCCTAAACCCATTTCATTCTCCTACTAATTTATTAACACCCATCATACTTAAGCCCTAGTTTATAGTCCAAGACAGAAAGAGAATTAGAAGGACTATAAGGGAAATGAAAATTAGAATTCTAGTACCCCTCCTCTCTCTCTTGAGGGTAGTTATTAATTCTTCATGTCTAATTTCATTTTCTTTTTGGTAGTCTTCAATTTTATTAATTTGGTCTAATACATTTTCTGCGACTTCGGGAAGTTTTCTAGCTTTCTCCAGCCACAAACCAGCATTTTTTCTAGCCCAGGCTTCTATTTTTTTAGGGTTATATCTGTCCTTTGTCCATTCTTGAAGAAAAGGCTTAGCAATGGACCAAAAATCTAATTGAGGATAGAGCTGTTTACCCAATCCCTCTATATTAATAAGAGTTTTTTGCAACAACATTAAAGATGGTTGCATGTGTAAATTAAACCTTCTTGCCGAATCGAATATGTACAAAAGCAATTCCCCAAATTTGATTTTCTCTAGAGGTTGTTCAAACATTGGTTCACAGGCTGACCTTATGGTTCGTTCAAGGTCAGTTGCTCTGGTTTTAGGATCAACCCAGCCCGAATCTATTAAAATAGTAGAAATTGCTAAGAAGTCTCTGCTGATAACAGATAAAAGCATTCTTCCAATTTGAAATTGCTCTTCTTCATCTAACGATCCAACTATCGCGTAGTCGACGGCAATATAAGAAGGGCTTGTAGGTTCTTGAGCATTAATAAAAATATTTCCTGGGTGCATATCGGCGTGAAAGAAATTATCCACAAAAACTTGTTTTAAGAAAATTTCCACTCCCCTTTCGGACACTAGCTGTAAATCAACATTCTTTTCCTTTAAGTCTTTAATATTATCCACTGGGATACCTGAAATCTTTTCCATTACCAGTACTTTTTCAGTTGAATATTCCAAGTAAACCTCAGGAACATATAACAAGGAATTATCTTTGAAATTCCTTTTGGTCTGTCTCATATTAGACGCTTCAACTCGCATATCTAATTCTGTCTTAATAACAGCTTCATATTCTTGTACCAATTCAAACAATCTCAATCTTCTTGCATCTAGCGAGTACTTCTCTGCTTTTTGAGCTATTTTTTTCATTAAGGAGATATCTCTATCTATGGCTTTATCAATACCCGGTCTTACAACTTTTATGGCTACCTTTTCTTTGGAATCTTTAAGTTTTGCAGAATAAACTTGGGCTATGGAAGCGGCAGCTATAGGGCTGGGGTCAAAATCGGTAAATAGCTCTTCAATAGAAGAATCTAGTTCGGCTTCAATTATTTCTTTTGCGTAATCAGTAGGAAAAGCAGTAATACTATCCTGAAGTGTATGTAAGCTCTGGGCAATATCGGCTGGAATTAAGTCAGGTCTTGTAGAGAGAAGTTGACCAAATTTTATGAAGATAGTGCCTGCTTCCTCTAGAGCTTTTCTGATTCTTTCGCCTCTATGTTCTTCNNNCTTCTGTTGAATAGATCCTCCAAGGAGAAATTACTAATAAGAAAGACAATAGATTATTTCTTTGACTACCTTCAATGAAGGTATCAAGTCTGGCCTTAGCAAGAATATGTATTATTCGAACCAGTCTTAATAAATCTCTCATGGCTCTCCAGGTTTTGTGCCGGTATGTATGGCTACAACCCCGTTGGTTAAGTTTTCATAATTACAATTTTTAAAACCACAGTTTTCAAACAATTCTTTCAATTCGTCCTGAGTTGGATGCATTCTTATAGACTCAGCTAGATATCGATAGCTTTCCTCTGAGCTTAAAACAAGTTCTCCAAGCTTAGGAATGATTTCAAAAGAGTAAAAATCATAAATTTCTCTTATTATCTCATTGGTAGGTTTAGAGAACTCTAGGACTATTAACTTCCCACCTGGTTTTAAACAATACAATATTGAATTTAATGCTTTCTCTTTATCTGTGACATTCCTTAATCCAAAGGCAATAGAAATCACATCAAAGCTATCTTGTTTAAACGGTATTAGTTGTGCATCAAGTTGGACTGCTAAAAAATTATTAATATTTGAATCAATAAGCTTGTCTCTGCCTGTTACAAGCATTTTTTCATTGATATCAGAAAGAATAGCCAACCCTTCGTGGTTTAGACGAGGGGCCATTAAACTAATCATATCGCCCGTTCCTCCTGCCAGGTCTAAAAAGCAAGAATCGGGTCTAATTTCTGACATTTCAGCAGCCACTCTTTTCCAAATTCTATGAACTCCAAGTGACATTAAATCATTCATAAGATCATAGCCCTCAACTACATTATCGAAGACCTCTCTGACTTTTTCTCTTTTATCATCAGAGTCTATTTGTTGAAATCCAAAGTGCGTTTTTGTCTTTGACATTGTTAATTATGATTCTTAATTATCTTATCCAATGAAGAAACAAATACATTGAGCCTTCTTTCATATTTTTTTCTTTGAGCCTCATTCAAGGAAGCTATCGTAGTGGCTATAATCTTATGATATACAACCTCTCTATTTCCTCTTTGTTCAGAATCTAACAAACTATTTAAATGGTCAGTGAGTAATAAATTAAAGTCTTGAGAATCTTTTCCCCTGAGGATAGTTATAAGTCCTTTGTTCCAGGTATCTTGTCGTTCTATTGAAGAGGTATCTTCCTCTTTTATTTCTTTGGCCAAGTCCCTTATAGTTTTAAGCTGTTTATCATCCAACTTAACTCCTAGGAATTTCGCTAATCTTTGCACTGATTCTGTAATACTTTCTTCCTGACTTTGATCTTTCGACTCCTCTAAAGATTCCCTCCACCCTTCAATTCTTTTTGTAAAAAAGAGGTTTATTTCTTCTACTTGCTTTTCAGTAAGAGTTTTACAAAAGCTAACTATTTGAGGAGTAAAGAAATTGTTACTTGCTTCAAATAAAGACTCACCCTCTTCAAATATTCTCCTGATATCTACATTTGTTGTTGTAGCATCTAGATTCCTAATTTTTATAATTAAATTTTTATATTTAGGAATTTCAGAAGTTGAGTTCCACTCAAGATAGTCTTTAGTAACCGACCTTATGTAGGACTTTTGTTCATTAGAGAAGTCTGCATATTTAAAAAAATAATTTGCTAAATAAATATCAAGTCGGTCATACCACCACTGCCCCAAAGCAGAACAAGAAAGAAGTGAAATAGCCAAAAAGCCCAAAGACAGATTTTTTTTGTAGCTTAGTAAATTCTTTTTAGGTCCCATGATGAGTTATTATACTTTTCATCGTTCACTGAGAATAATTTATGGCAGAAAACAAAATCCTACCTCCACTCATCTGGCTTGATTTAGAAATGACGGGTCTAGACCCAGACTCTGAAAGGATTATTGAAATAGCAACTGTAGTTACCAATGCAGACCTAGAAGAAATAAAAGAGGGCCCCAACCTTGTTATAAAGCAGCCTCAAGAATATATAGATAGTATGGATGAGTGGAATGTAAATCAGCATACTAATTCTGGCCTTATAGAGAGTATGAAAGCCACACAGATCTCAGTAGATGAAGCGGAGAGTCAGACTTTAGAGTTTTTAAGGAAGCATACAAAAAAAGGAAAATCACCCTTATGTGGGAATTCGATATCTCATGACAGGCGGTTTTTAGTTAGATATATGCCTGAATTGGCAGACTTTTTTCATTACAGAAATATTGATGTAAGTTCTGTAAAAGAACTGGTTAAGAGGTGGAAGCCCAAATTAGTAGAAGGTATTGATAAGAATGGCAACCACAGAGCATTGGCTGATGTGTATGAATCTATAAAAGAATTGAAATTCTATAAAGAAAACCTCTTTAATTGATTTGTTGTTCAGGGATCTTTTTTATTTCCACCATCAACTATTGGAGTAGGAAGGGGCATAATATTGCTAGATTTACTTTTGGTTATTTTTGCGTTTCCTCTTTTATCTACCTCATCTATTCTCAAAATTGCATTTATAGGTATATAACTTCTATTAACTCCTTTAAACTCTGTCTTAAGTTTTTCTTCACTAGGATCAACTACGATTTGGGAATTTTGATCAAATATATAATCTTCAACTTCTATAAAGCCATACATATCGCTCTGAAAGATAGATTTTGCATAAACCTCATAGATTTCACCAGTTTGCATAAATACTATTTTGTAGATTCCCTTTTTAGACATTACAATTCGCGCCCTCTTTATATATAAGATTGTATGGGCAAAAATTTATACATCAAGACCCACGGGTGTCAAATGAATGAATACGATTCTAATCGTATGAAAGATATGCTTGGTGAAAGTCATGATCTAACCATTGTAGACCAGCCCGAGAAGGCAGATTTAATATTACTAAATACTTGCTCAATTAGAGAAAAGGCTCAAGAAAAAGTTTTCCATGAACTCGGAAGGTGGAAGGATTTAAAGAAGAAGAATCCTAAATTAAAGATAGGAGTAGGAGGTTGTGTCGCTAGTCAAGAAGGTAAAAATATTATTAAAAGAGCCCCTTTTGTTGATTTAGTTTTTGGTCCACAAACAATTCACAGAGTACCCAAAATGTATGAAGAGGTATCTAAACTCAATAAAAGAGAGGTGGATATATCTTTTCCGAAAACTGAAAAATTTGATGCCTTACCAAAGCCGTCTAATGATGGAACTTCGTCTTTTGTATCAATTATGGAGGGGTGCAATAAGTACTGTTCCTTTTGTGTTGTTCCACATACGAGAGGGCATGAAGTAAGTCGTTCTTTAATTGAGGTACTTGCGGAAGTTCAAGGATTGGCAAATGATGGAGTTAAGGAAATAATTTTTCTAGGCCAGAACGTTAATGCCTACAGAGATAGTAAAGATAAAACCAAAGGCTTGGGTTTAGCAAACCTAATTAGGGAGTCTGCACGGATACAAGGAATTGATCGTATAAGGTATACAACTTCGCACCCTTTTGAGTTTGGAGAGGAGCTAATAGCTATATATGAAGAAGTTCCAGAACTGGTCAGCCATGTACATCTACCGGTTCAAAGTGGTTCTGACAGTATCCTTAAAACAATGAGGAGACGTCATACAATAGATGATTATCTTCAGATTATAGAAGAACTGAGAATGGCGAGATCCGGTATAAGCATTTCATCTGATTTTATTGTTGGGTTTCCAGGAGAAAGAGATAAAGACTTTCAAGACACTCTTAATCTTGTTGAAAAGGTGGGGTTTGATGAATCTTATAGTTTCATCTACAGCCCCAGACCCAATACCACAGCTAAAGACTTAAAAGATGACGTCAGCTTGGCTGAGAAGAAAAAGAGACTAGACCTACTGCAGACTGCTTTAAAAAAGAGCTCTTTTAGAATAAGCAGAAGAATGGTTGGAAATATTGAGAAATGTCTAATAACTGGAATATCTAAGAAAGACCCAGGCGAGCTTCAGGCTAGAACTGAAAACAATAGAGTTGTTAACTTTAATTCCAAAGGTAAAGATCTTGTTGGGCAATTTATTAATTTAGAAATAGTAGATGTCATGCCAAATTCATTACGAGGGGTTATGGCTTAAATGGAGAAGAGCTTAAGGTTTGATCTAGACCCAGAAGACCAAGACAGAATTAACAGACTTTGTGGTCCTACAAACTCAACTCTCAAGCAGATTGAAGAAGCTCTTGAAATTAAGATAAGCAATAGAGGTTCTAAGTTTAAAGTTAGAGGCAATAGTTTAAATACTTCAGCTGCAGAGACGGTTCTGAAGGGTCTGTATCAAAAATTGGAGGAAAAAACTGTTGTTCCTCCAGAAGAAATACATTTATATTTAAGGGAAGTCATGAACCAGAACTCTTCTACTGATGCAAGCGGGAAACACCGTAATGAAAAAATTGTCTTAAAGACACCCAAAACATTGGTTTCTCCTAAAGGAACAAATCAACAAAAGTACTTAGAAGTTATATCTAATAAAGAGCTTGTCTTTGGCATTGGGCCCGCAGGAACAGGTAAGACTTACCTTGCAGTAGCTGCAGCAGTTAATGAACTAATAACTGGAAAGGTTGAAAAGGTAGTTGTTACCCGCCCTGCTGTTGAGGCAGGAGAGAAGTTAGGATTCCTTCCTGGTGACTTAAGCCAAAAGGTAGATCCATACTTGAGACCACTCTATGATGCTCTTTTTCAGACCTTAGGGTTTAAAGAAACCAATAAACTAATAGAAAATAATGTAATAGAAATTGCTCCCCTCGCCTTTATGAGAGGAAGAACTTTAAACAAATCCTTCATAATTCTCGATGAAGGACAAAATACAACACCTGAACAAATGAAAATGTTTCTAACAAGATTTGGATATGGTTCCAAAGTAATAGTTACTGGCGATCTAACTCAAATAGATCTACCCAAAGATATAACATCTGGCCTTATACATGCCTTAGATATTTTAAGAGAATTAAAAGATGTAGGGTTAGTTAGATTTTCTTCTAAAGATGTGGCCAGACATTCGCTTGTGCAAAAGATTGTAGAAGCTTACGAAAAATTTAAAAGTCGATGAATTTCTTTCTAGCCGATATCCTTATTAGCAAGGATAAGGATGTAGATCTAAATATAAAAAAACAGATTTTGATTAAAGGTCTAGATCTAATTAATAAAGAATTAAAGACTTCTAAAACTAATAACTCTTGTTTAACTGTATCCCTTAGGTTTATCAACATAAGGAATATGAAGAAACTAAATTATTCTTTTTCAGGTTCAAATAAGGAAACTAACGTATTGTCTTTTTTACCAGACCCTAACGAGACAGATGAGAATAATAATTCTGTTGGAGATATTGCTATCTGCGTTGATGTTCTAAAAAAAGAGGCTAAAGAACAAAATAAAGATTTTTTAGATCATTTGCTTCATTTATTTGTTCACGGAGTATTGCATCTACTCGGGTATAAACATGGTTCAGATAGAGAAGCTTCAAAAATGGAACAAATAGAAAAAAGCATATTAAGTAAATTAGGTATTGAAGACCCATACCTAATAGAACTATGATTGTCGTGTGTTTATAAGTATAAGGCGTTAATGAACGACGAACCCCCAAGTAGTTCGGTAGAGCCGCAAAGGCTAGGAATTACAAAGAAAATTAGAGATAAGATAAAAGGGATATATCGGAACTTCTCTTATAAACCCCAAAACAAGCAAGATATAGCTGGATCCATAAGGGATTCTAGCGATAGAGGAGTCCTTGAAAAAGGTACTTTAAGTATGATGGAAGGAGCTTTGAAGGTTTCTACTTCAAAAGTAAGAGAAATCATGATACCTAAACCTCAAATAATCTTTGTTGATTCAACTGAGGAACCTGAAGATTTCCTTCCTAGGATAATTAAATCAAGACATTCAAGATTTCCAGTATTTAACAAGGAAACTGAAGAAATTGAAGGGATTCTTCTTGCAAAAGACCTTTTGCCCCTCCTTTCTCCTAAAAATACAGTCAAATTAGAGCTAAATAGCCTGCTTAGACCCGCTGTTCTTGTTCCAGAAAGCAAAAAGCTGAATACCCTTCTGGATGAATTTAGAGCAAGCAGGAACCATATGGCGATTGTTATAGACGAATATGGTGGAATTACAGGTTTAGTAACAATAGAAGATGTATTAGAAGAAATAGTTGGGGAAATAGAAGATGAACATGATGATTTACAAGACCAGATGGTAAAAAGGCTATCTGATGAAGAGTTTTTAGTATCAGCTCTTATTCCAATAGAAGATTTTAATAAAGAATTTAACTCTGAGTTGGGTCATAAAGATTTTGATACCTTAGGAGGTATAGTTATGCATCATTTTGCAAGATTTCCTAGAACCAATGATGCAATCTCAATAGGTAATCTAAGGTTTGTTATTGCATCTACTGAAAAAAGAAGACTCAAGAAAATAAGAGTAATTAAGTCTAAATAAATCATTTGAGCTAAACTCTCTCAGACTTAAGATTACTGATCAATGAGCAAGTATTTATTAGCGCTTTTGTGTGGGCTATTATTTCCTTTAGGATTCGCTCCATTTGACTATTGGCCTCTAACAATTCTTTCTATTTCTTTAGCTCTTTACTTAGCAAGTGAAAGGGTAGAAAAAAATACATTTTTACTGGGATTATTTTATGGAATCGGCCAATGGGGCTTAGGTATATCTTGGGTGTATGTGAGTATTCACTATCATGGAAACCAAGGTATATTAAGTTCCTTACTTATTACTACTTTATTCATCTTCTTCTTATCTTTATATACAGGCTTAACCTTCTATCTAATAAAAAAGTTTAGAACCGGTAATAAAAATTTGAATTATTTATTATTCTTTCCTGTTGTTTGGGTAACAGTAGAGATTATTAGAAGCTATTTATTTACAGGGTTCCCATGGCTTATAGTTGGAACATCTTTAGCGGGCACCTCTATGGGCGGATGGATACCAATATTAGGCACTTATGGTGCATCAATTTTAGCTGTAATGATTTCCGGTAGTTTAGTTCTTATTGTTAGAAATAAGAAAAAAATACATTGGTCCCCTGCCCTCATAATAGTCATTTTTCTTCTCTCTTCATTTACCTTGAATAAAATAAATTGGACTAAAGAAATTTCAATCATTCAGGCGTCTATTTATCAGCCAAATCTAACATTAGAAGAAAAATGGAGCTCTGAGGGAGTCAGAAAGACTATGAATATGATTAACAACTCTATTTCTGATGCTCAAGAAGGAGAATTCATCTTTTTTCCTGAAACTGCAATCATTTTTGATAAGGGGGACTTGCATACCTGGATCTCAGATATTGAAAAACAAGCTAAATCAAGAAATATATCTTTAATTAGCGGAATAATTGCAAAAGATATACAAAATCCAGGCTTAATTGAGAGATATAACAGAATAGAAGGGTTTGGGGCTATAAAAGGCCATTATGACAAGATACACCTAGTCCCCTTTGGAGAATACATACCCTTAAGGAGCTATTTAGACAAAATTCTTGATATTTTGGGTATAAACCTTATAAATACCCTTCCAGGAGAGTCATATAGCCTTCTAAAAGCGCATAATATAGCTATTTCCGCAAGTATTTGCTATGAGATAGCTTTTAGTGATTTAGTAAGAAAAACAGCTAATGATAGCAATTTATTAGTTACAATAAGCAATGATACTTGGTTTGGAGCATCTATTGGACCAGAACAGCACCTAGAGATTGCCCAATCAAGGGCCCAAGAACATCAAAAAAGTCTTGTTAGGGCAACAAATAGCGGAATTAGCGCTATTATTGATAGAAAAGGGAATGTAGTGAATAGGCAAGGATTCTTTGAGGATAAGCAAATAAAAGAAAGTGTATCAATATATGAAGGCAAAACTCCATATTCTATTGTTGGAAATTACTTTATATATGGATATATAATGTTAATCTATATGTACCTTTTATTATATAAAAGAACAAATGTTCTATAAAAAATATATTAAAATATATAATAAACATTTATACAATAAATATATCAATTTTGTAATATTATTCATTACTTTATTCTTAATATCATGTACAGTTACTCTAGAAAAACCCAGTAATTATATGGCTTTAGCTAATATAGAAAGTATCTCAACAGAATATAGAGAATTAGAAGAACTAATCGTAGTTGATATAGCTACTCAACAGCTTTTTTTCTTAAAAATGGGAAAAATAGATGAGATTTACAGTGTTTCTACTTCCGTGTATGGTACAGGATCTCAAGTAAATAGCTTTAAAACCCCCCTAGGAAGGCATAAAATCTCAGAAAAGATAGGAGAAGGACTTCCAGAAGGTGCTATTTTAAAGGGTAGAAGGTGGACAGGAGCAATTGCTAATATTATTAAAGAGCCCATAGATACTGAATTTGATGTAGTTACGTCAAGAATTTTGTGGCTAACAGGCCTAGAGGAAGGCAAAAACCTAGGATCAGGCGTAGATTCAAAATCTAGGTATATCTATATCCATGGTACTGCAGAAGAGGGATTAATAGGGAAACCCGCTTCAGATGGCTGTGTTAGAATGTACAATTCTGATGTTATTTCTTTGTTTAATAGTGTGAATATAGATACGGAAGTTTGGATTATTTAGGAAGGAACTATGAAAAAAACACTCATTACTCTCGTTATATTTTATTTAAGTGGTAGCTTATTAGCTAACTGTCCAGAAGTATTAGATCATGAAGTAAGACTTTTAGACTCAAAAGAGACTGAAAGTCTCTGTCAGTACAAGAATAAAGTCATTTTAGCTGTCAATGTAGCCAGCCGCTGCGGTTATACACCTCAGTACACTGGCTTACAGAATTTGTACAAAGAACTAAAAGATGAAGATTTTGTAATTCTTGCGTTCCCTTCAAGAGACTTTCTATGGCAAGAATTTAGTGATGAATCTGATATCAAGGAGTTTTGTAGCACAGAATATGGAGTAACTTTTCCGATGTTTGCCACTTCTCCAGTAAAGGGCAGAAATGCTAATAATTTTTATAAAGAATTAATAAAGGAAACAGGCATTGAACCAGGATGGAATTTTCATAAGTACCTCATAGGAAGAGACGGTAAGGTATCTAGTTTTAATACAAAAGTAGAGCCAAATAGCTCTGAATTAATTTCTTCAATCAAATCTCTTTTATAAAATAAAAGTAAGTACTTACTTACTTATACATCCTTATTTAATAGGTATTAATCTTTAATTTCTTCAATGCCACTATCTGTAGCTAGAAGGATGATATCTGCCTTCCTTGAAGAAAAAATTCCGTTCTCAACTACCCCAGGAATCTTATTTATTGTCAGCTCAGTTTCGTAAGGAACATTTAAATCTAAATTGTGTACATCAATTATTTGATGACCATTATCTGTAACAAAATTATTTCTATAAACTGGCCTGCCGCCCATTTTCATTACTTCTCTGGAAATTGCACTTCTGGCTAAATCTATGACCTCAATGGGCACAGGAAAATTACCCAATAAATCTGAATACTTAGAGTCATCAACTATGCAAATAAATGTTTCAGAAGAATGGGCTAATATCTTTTCTCTTGTTAAAGCTCCACCCCCGCCCTTAATCAATTCTTTTCTACTATTAAATTCATCAGCTCCATCAACATAAAAATCTATTTTATGTACATCATTTAAACTGAGAATCTCAATATTGGATTTTTTTAGATACTTTTCAGAGGCATTTGAACTGCATACTGCTCCTTTTAGGTCTAATTTCTCCTGATTTAGTATTTCTATAAAGTAATTTGTAGTAGATCCTGTTCCAATACCTAAAACTGTATCTCTATTGAGACCTTTTTTGACTATTTCGTATGCTTTTTCAGCAGATTGCTTCTTTTTTTCCTCTTTATCCATAATTTTAGATTTTTTTGTGCAATTAATTATCCGGTAAGTATAATTGCGCTCCCTTTAAATGGGGAGATAAATAAAAGAAATGAAATTATCTAAATCAAAAAAATATTTAAAGAAGATTCAGGAAAGTAGAGTTTATGATGTGGCCAATATTACACCTTTATCTTCAGCAAGTTATCTCTCAAAGGAGATAAAGAATAATGTCCTTCTAAAGAGGGAGGACCTTCAACCGGTTTTTTCTTTTAAGTTAAGAGGAGCATATAACAAGATTTCTCTTCTCAAAGAAAAAGGGGATGTTGAAAGAGTAATTACTGCTTCCGCTGGAAATCATGCTCAGGGTGTAGCTTATTCTGCGAGAAAGCTTAAATTAAAATCAACTATAGTTATGCCGGTTACTACTCCAAGTATTAAGGTAAAGGCAGTAAAGAATTTAGGTGCAAAGGTTGTTCTTGTTGGTGATAGTTATGATGATGCCTATGTACATGCCATAAAATTATCAAAAAACCCTAAATTTGCTTTTGTTCACCCTTTTGATGATCCAGATGTAATTGCAGGTCAAGGAACTATAGGTAAGGAAATCCTTGATGAGTGTGACAACAAAATAGATGCAGTGTTTGTTCCTGTTGGAGGAGGGGGTTTAATAGCTGGCATAGGCGCATACATTAAAAACTTAAAACCGAGTATCAAAATAATAGGTGTGGAACCTAAAGAAGCAGCAGGATTATATGAGTCTATTAAGGCTGATCGTAGGGTGACTTTAAAAGAAGTAGGGCTTTTTGTAGATGCCGTAGCTATAAAGCAAGTCGGTAAAGTTACTTTCCCCATAATTAAGGAATGCATAGATGAAGTGGTTACAGTAACTGTAGATGAGATCTGCGCAGCAGTAGAAGATATATTTCAAGAAACAAGAAGTATTTCAGAACCAGCTGGAGCATTATCTTTAGCAGGCCTTAAGAAATTGGCTAAGAGTAGAGGATGGAAGAATAAAAATCTGGTAGCAATTAATTCAGGAGCAAACCTAAATTTCGATCGTCTTTCTCATATAGTTGAACGAGTTCAATTAGGAGAGAAGAAAGAGGTCTTGCTGAGTGTTTGTATACCGGAAGAAAAAGGTAGTTTTAGAAAATTCTGTAAAGATTTAGGTAAAAGGATGATTACAGAATTCAATTACCGTATTGATGATGAGGGAGAGGCGAATATATTTGTGGCTTGTAGAGTAAGTGAGGACCCAAAAGAAAAGACAGGGTTTATAAAGGAACTAAAAAACAAAGGTTACTCACCCAAAGATTTATCTGACAACGAAATGGCTAAATTACATGTTAAACATATGGTGGGGGGCAGGGCACCAAAAGACATAATTTCTTATGGCGAACAAATATTCAGAGTTGAGTTTCCAGAAAGGCCTGGAGCCTTGATGGATTTTCTTAATGAATTGGGTGATAAATGGAATATCACATTGTTTCACTATAGGAATCAAGGTTCAGCCTATGGACGAGTATTAGTAGGTTTTCAGGCCAACTCAAGTGAAACTCAAAGACTAACAAAACATCTTAGTAAAACAGGTTTTCCATTTTGGAACGAATCTGATAACTCAGCCTATTTGTCTTTTCTAGAATAGCTAAGAAAATTTATAGATCCCTGAAGGACATATAACTGCATCCATTTTTAAATCGTGCTCCTCGGGATAGCAACTTTCTGTTTTTTGGAAATCATATGCAAGACCCAAAAATACTTGCTTCTTATTTAACTGGAAATTTTTAAAGGTGAAATCATAATATCCTTGCCCCATTCCTAACCTATAACCCTTATTGTCAAAAGCGACTAAAGGCATAATGACCAACTCCAATTCAGAGGCGATAACAAGAGGGCTGTTTAATGATTCTGGTATATTGAATTTATTTTTCACCAAGGAAGCTTCGTTGGTGAATTCAGAAAATTTCATTTCTTTGTTATTTAAGTCCTTGTCAATTAATGGTAAAAAACACTTTTTTCCCAACTCTTTAATATATCTAGTTATTGTTTCTGTAGGTACCTCATTTTTGATGGGGAAATAGATTGAAACTTTCCCGAAATCAAGTTCTCCATAAGTATTGATAAAGTGCGCCGCCGTATTTTTTTCAGCAAGAGCTCTTTCTTTGTTGGATATTGAATCTCTTTCTTGAATTTTTTCTTTTCTAAGAGAAACTTTATAGGTCATGCAAAAAGAGCTTCCCGGAATACCGTTACTGATGCAGCCCTGAACCGAGAGGTCCAAGGCGGTGATTTCGTCAGTCCATCAGGCTCGCCAAGAAAGGTATGCTCAACAAGACTTTCCAAAATCTCCTAATTATTCAATATCGGCTCGAGGGTCTCACCAGCTATCGAATAAACCAGGAAGCAAAATAAAGTATAACTGATTAAGAATCTAATTTTGACAAACTTTCTAACTGTTTTTCAATTTGTTTACTTAAGGATTTAATTCCTGAATTTGACTGAACTACTTGCTTAGAAGAAGAGAGGTTTTTTAAGTAATCATTGCTTATATTGAGACCGGCAATAATAGCTGCCTTAGACTCATCTAGCTTAGTATTTTGTCTAATTTCTTTTAGTCTCTTATTAAAAAACTTTGCAGCATCCTTTACCTGATCACTCTCTTCGGGGGGACAGGAAATTTTATATTCCTGACCTAAAATTTTTACTTTTGTAATATTCTTTTCCATTTAGGTTACTTCACCTTTTTTTGAGATCTTTAATGAGTCTTTCAATTTTTTTTGCTGAAGAGGTAAGTGTTTCCGAAAGTTTCTGTTCCTTAATAGATAATTCTTTGTTTTTTTTGAGTAAATGAATATTGGATTCTTTCAGTTGTTTACTAAGTTTAATGAGGTTTTTAACCTGAACTTCTAAGTCCAAAAATTCTTTATCTGACATTTCTTTCCCAACTCATTAAGTTTACAGATGAAGAGTTTTTCTTGCCAGTGGCATCTCAATTGGTAGGATGAAAAAAAGGAAAAGAAGATGACAGACAAAGCTATTGATTTTTCATCAAGAAGAAAAAAATTATCTGAGTTAGTATTAGATGATTCAGTTATTTTATTATCTTCCTCTAACATTAAATCCAGGAACTCAGATTCTGACTATCCTTTTAGGCAAGACAGTAACTTTTACTATCTTTCCGGATTTAATGAACCCGAATCAATAATAGTTATTAGGCCTTCAGCAAAGAAAAGAAAATACGTCATTTTTTGTAGGGACAGAGATCCTTTAAGAGAACAGTGGGATGGTTTTAGGTCGGGCCAAGATGGTGCAAGGGAAGTTCACGGAGCAGATGAAGCTTATAGTATTTCGCTTATCGACGAAATAATGCCTGAACTACTAGAAGGTTCTAGAAATATTTATTATTCGATGAGTTCTCCTAATGGAATTAATCTGCGTTTGGACAACTGGCTAGACCATATTAGGGCCAACAAAAGACAAGGTTCGGAAGTAGCTGAGAATTTACTTTCCTTAGATTCATTATTAGATGAATTGAGATTAATTAAAACCCAAGATGAGCTTTTATTAATGAGAAGAGCTGGAGAGATTACATGCGAAGCCCATATTCGTGCCATAACCAATGTTTGTCCAGGCATGTATGAGTACCAATTGGAATCAGAATATCTTCATGCTTTTATGCAAGGAGGGGCAAAATTCCCTGCCTATAACTCTATTGTAGGAGGGGGGAATAATTCTTGTATCCTTCATTACAATGAAAATAGCTCTGAATTGAAAGATGGAGATCTTGTCTTAGTAGATGCCGGTTGTGAATACGAACACTATGCCTCCGATGTAACGAGAACTTTCCCTGTCGGAAAAAAATTTTCTGAGGAACAGAAAAAGATTTATGAAGTTGTTCTAGAAGCTCACCAAAAAGCGTGCGCGGAGATTAAACCAGGGAATCCATGGATAAGAGCTCAAGAGGTTTCGGTGAAAGTTATTACTGAAGGATTAATAGATTTGGGTCTCCTGAAAGGAAAGGCTGAAGAGCTAATCAAGAAAGAAGGATACACAAAATTCTATATGCACAGAATAGGCCACTGGTTAGGTATGGATGTTCACGATGTAGGTAATTACAAGAAGAATGGAGAGTGGAGAGATCTAGAGCCAGGTATGGTTCTTACCATTGAACCAGGAATTTATATTTTGGACTCACTTGAGGGCGTAGAGGATAAGTGGTTGGGAATAGGTGTCAGAATAGAAGATGATCTGTTAGTAACTGAAAATGGACATGAAGTAATAACTGCAAATGCTCCTCGAGATATTAAAGAAATAGAAAGCTTAAGATAATAAGCGTGGATTCTGAAATAACTGTAGTGGGGGCGGGCATTGTTGGTTCTGCTTTAGCATGCCTGTTATCAAAGCAAGGAATTAAAGTTACTTTAGTTGATCGAGGTTGCCCATTAAATCTTTCTAAAAGCTCTATATTACAAGACAGAACATTAGCCTTGAATTTATCTTCAATTGCTCTATTTAAAGAGCTAAATATTTGGAATGAGCTTAAAAAACAAACTACACCATTCCAAAGGATGTTTGTTTGGGATTCTAAAGGTAGTTCACCTTTAGAATTTCTGGCTGAAGAGATAAAAAAGAAAGAATTGGGTTATGTCATTTCAAATAATACAATTTTAAAAAGCCTTAATAAGCTTATTCAAGATTCTCCCGAAATTACTCTTAGGCAACAAACTGAGTTATCAGGAATTAACATAAAAGAAAAGGAAATCTCCATGTCTTTTTTGGGTGGTGAGGGAGTAACTTCAAAACTTATCATTGGAGCTGATGGTATTAATTCAACTTTGAGGAAAAAAGCAAAAATTAAAACTAGGACTTGGAGTTATGATCAAAGGGCTTTTGTAGCAGAGTTAAAGACTGAAAAATTTCATGACTACACTGCCTGGCAAGTATTTACCCCAAAGGGCCCCATAGCACTTTTGCCTTTTGATTTTAATGAAGGATCTAATATCTCACTAGTTTGGTCAGCAGAAATTGATTATGCGGATAAACTTCAAAAGTTAACTCCAGAAGAATTTGTAAAAGAACTGGAAGAGAGGACAGAACAAATATTAGGAAAAATAGATTTAAAGACTGACATAAGGTCTTTCCCACTCAATCAGTTGCATGCAAAAAATTATTTTTCTGAGCGTGTGGCCTTGGTAGGTGACTCTGCTCATTCTTTTCATCCCCTAGCAGGGCAAGGATTAAATATAGGTTTGTCTGATGTGACTAGTCTGAGTGCTGTTCTTATAAAGGCCAGGAGAAGTGGACTGGATATAGGATCTAAAAGAACTCTTAAAGATTATGAAAGATCCAGAAAGGTTCCAAATTTAACAATGGCTGCAATGATGGAACTTTTTAAAGAGGGATTTGAAACGTCAGACCCTTGGGTAAAATTAGCAAGAAATTTTGCTTTCAGTATAGCTACTAAAAGTAGCACTCTAAAGAAAAGAGTTATAAAGGAAGCGGCGGGAATTACTTAATCTTGTCCTCTTTGTAGATTACGTGTTTTCTAGCTACAGGATCAAATTTTTTAATTTCTATTTTGTCCGGCGTCGTAGATTTATTCTTATCAGTTGTATAGTAATGCCCGGTTCCTGCTGTTGATACTAATTTAATTTTCTCTCTCATATCTTTTCACCCCTTGATCGAATCTCTGAAAGAACTTCATCAATCCCCTTTTTATCTATTATTCTCATGCCTTTAGCAGATACAGTTAGATTTACATATCTCTTTTCAGACTCAATCCAAAACTTGTGCTTATGAAGATTGGGTTCAAAAGTCCTTCTGCTCCTGTTTTTTGCATGAGAAACATTATTCCCTTTTAAGGGCTTTTTCCCTGTAACCTGACAAACTTTAGACATTATTATTTAAAACCTTTATGAAAGGCGCGTTTTATACCAGAAGGACTAACCTCAAGCAAGATTATGAAGCTATAATCGCGCTTCGCACAAGAGAAAGAAGTGAAATCTTTAAAAAATAAAAATATCCTTCTTGGAGTTACGGGAGGAATTGCAGCTTATAAATCGGCTGAAATAGTAAGGTCTCTAAAGAAATTGAATGCAGATGTGAGGGTTGTTATGACTAAATCTTCGCATGAGTTTGTAACTCCTTTAACCTTGCAGGCACTTTCAGCCAATCCTATTTCATCAGATTTATTAGATATAAATGCTGAAGCTGCAATGAGCCATATTGAATTAGCAAGATGGGCAGATGCACTATTAATAGCACCTTGCACAGCAGAAACTATATCTAGACTTGCAAGTGGAAGGGGAGATGATTTACTAACAACCATAACCTTAGCTTTCGATGGTCCTATTGCTATAGCTCCTGCCATGAACCAGGCCATGTGGCGAGATTCAAGAACACAAGACAATGTTTCTAAACTAGTTGCTAATAACACTCTTATTTGTGGCCCTGGAACAGGAGAACAGGCTTGCGGCGATGTTGGCATAGGAAGGATGCTTGAACCAGAAGAAGTATTAACTATTTTTTCATCTTTATTTAAAAGAGGGAAATTAATTTCAAAAAAAGTTGTAGTAACTGCTGGGCCAACACAAGAACCCATAGACCCAGTACGATATTTAACTAATAGAAGCTCTGGAAAAATGGGTTATGCTTTAGCAAATGCAGCTTTAGAAGCTGGTGCCGAAGTAGTTTTGATTAGTGGGCCTACTGATTTAAATGCTCCAGAGCACTTGCACTTTGTAAGTGTGAGGACAGCAAAAGAGATGTATGAAGCGGTTCAACATCATTTGAATTCAACAGATATTTTTATTGGAAGTGCAGCGGTTTCTGATTACAAACCGAGCAAAGAATACAAAAACAAGATCAAGAAAGACAAAGAAAGAAAATCTATAAGATTCGAATTAGAAGAAAATATTGATATTTTGAAGGGCGTCAGCTCGCAAACAAAAAGGCCTTTTGTGGTTGGATTTGCAGCTGAGACCCAAGATGTAATAAAAAATGCCAGGGAAAAACTAAGTTCAAAAAATTTAGACCTGATTATTGCAAATGATGTTTCAAAGACAGATATAGGATTTGATTCCGAAGAAAATGAAGTCACTCTTATAACCCCTAAGGATGATTATTTTATTTCTAAAGATAGCAAAAAGGCTATCTCAAAAAAGATAATAGATTTTATTAGTGAGGTAATTTAGAAATTTTAATTATTCTTTATCAGCTTCTTTTTTTGGAGCTTTCTCTTCTTTCTTTGGCTCTTTCTTTGAAGTTGATTTTTTAGCGGCTTCTTTTTTTGGAGATTTCTCTTCGACCTCTTCAGCTTTAACTTCATCAACAGTATCAACCTTTGGTTGTTTTAATGATTCTTCCTTCTTCTTGTTTTCTGTTTTTCCTTTTTTCCCAAAGCGTTTTTCAAACCTTTCAACCCTTCCACCAGTATCAACAAGTTTTTGTTTGCCAGTGTAAAAAGGATGACAAGAAGAACAGACATCAAGGCTTATGTCTTCCTTTAAAGTGGAATTGATCACAATAATGTTGCCGCAACTACAAGTTGCTTTTATTTCTGTGTATTCGGGATGTATTCCTTGCCTCATATTTAATCTTTATTCTTCAAATTTGATCGCGCACTATACCAGACCAAATCAACATGGCAAATTCAAAGAAATCTTAAAAAAACAGACTAAAATAGTTGTATGTCAGGAGATTTAATCGATGTTCTAATTCCAGTTCCCTTGCTAGAGAATTTCACTTATAAGGTTCCAAAGGAATATAAAAATAAGAAATTCAAGAAGGGTTTGCGACTTAAAGTTCCCTTCGGTAATAGAATAGTAACTGGAATATTTTGGACTTATTCTGATCCGATTAAGTCTAAAAGAGCAAGCTACAAGTATATTAAAGAGATTCTAGATGAAGAGTCTCTTCTAGATGAAACTTTACTAGACCTTGCTGATTGGGCTTCTCGTTATTATCACCACCCCCTAGGAGAAGTCATTTCTTATTTTTTTCCGCCGTCCTTAAGAAAAGGTGCAGAAGCGAGATTCAGAAGATCTACTTACTGGAAAGTTACTGACAAAGGGGATTTCTTTGATTTATCTATTTTTAAGAGAGCTCCTAAACAAAGGGAAGCCTTAGAGCTTTTAAGAGAGAGAGGAGGTATGTCCCAGCAGTCCTTGAAAGCTTATGGCATATCAATATCAATATTAAACAATCTTTCTAAAAAAGAACTCATTAAAAAGTTAAGCATAGAACAACCACCAATTAAATCTGTAGGTTTGGAAACTAAGGAAGAAAAAAAACTAACACGAGAACAGCAAGAGTCTATTGAAGTAATTTCTAAAGAACTTAGTAGCAACAAGATCTTTTTGATTAATGGTGTGACTGGCAGTGGAAAGACTGAAGTCTATTTAAGGTGCATAAAACAATTAGTAGACCAAGGGAAACAGGCATTAGTTTTAATACCGGAAATAGGTCTAGCTCCTCAGGCAGAAAGAAGATTCAAAGAAATGTTTGGAGATAGGGTGGCTTCTTTTCACTCCGCTAAAAATGAAAGAGAACGTCTGGATGTCTGGCTAGGAGCACAGAGAGGTCTGTATGACATTGTAATAGGAACAAGGTCTAGTGTTTTTATCCCAATGAAAAATTTAGGCGTTATAGTTGTTGATGAAGAACATGATGCTTCTTTTAAACAGGCAGATAGGTTTAGATACTCAGCTAGAGATATTGCCTTATACAGGGCTAAGCTAAATAGTATTCCTACACTTCTTGCCTCAGCTACGCCTTCAGTTGAAAGCATGTCTAATGCCTTGAATGGTAAATATAATTTACTGACTTTAAAGCATAGAGCCACGGGTGCAGATTTACCTACTTTTATCCCTTTAGATTTAAAAGGTAAGGTCTTGGAAGAAGGTTTTTCAGAGCAGCTATTGGAAGAGATCAGAGATGAACTAAATAAAAAGAATCAGGTGCTGGTTTTTTTGAACCGCAGAGGTTTTGCTTGTTCTTTAATTTGTAAGTCTTGTGGATGGGTTTCTTATTGTGATAGATGTGATGCTCATATGACACTTCATTCAAATCCTGTCCAACTACATTGCCATCATTGTGAACATAAAAAACCTTTGTACGCAGAATGTCCTTCTTGTAAGCATAATGAATTCGAATCTTATGGTTTGGGTACGGAAAGGATAGAAACTTATTTGAAGAAAAAATTTGATCAATATCCCGTTCTCAGAATAGATAGCGATTCAACTCGTAAGAAGAATGCTTTTACAAATTATTTAAAAGTAATTGAAGAAGGGGAACCTTTAATACTGGTAGGAACACAGATGCTTGCTAAAGGTCATCATTTTCCTGATGTTACTTTGGTAGCAATACTAGATGCTGATTCAGGTATATTTAGTGCCGACTTCAGGGGCAGTGAGAGAGTAGCCCAATTAATAACCCAGGTTTCTGGAAGGGCAGGTAGGGAAAAAAAACCAGGAAAAGTCATTTTACAAACCTATTGCCAGGAACACCCTCAAATGGAGGAATTGCTGAAAGGTGACTACGAAAGTTTTGTTAAAAAAATTATTAAAGATCGAGCTTCCACAAAATCGCCTCCCTTTTCTTTTCAAATTAAATTACAAGCAGAATCCTTTAATGGCTTGCAGTCGAGGGACTTTTTAGTAGCTTGCCTAGATTACATAAATAATTCTCAACACTTATCCAAGGGCATGAAGATAATTGGACCCTTACCATCATTGATGGAAAAAAAATCTGGAGTGTACAGATGGGAAGTTAGCTTTTTTTCTTCAAGTAGAAAATCCCTACATAATCTTGCAGACCATTTGCAGTCCTTCTTATACTTACCCAAACAGACCAGAAAAGTTAGATGGTCAATTGATGTAGATCCTATTTCTACTGTCTAAAATTAGTTTAATTAAGCCCAGTTAATTCCAAACTAATTTTCCAAAGCCTTTCTGCATCCTCTTTACTTTTAGCACCTTCTGTTATCTTGGCCTTTTTGCAGTCTATAAAATAATCTCCCGAGATACTTGTAACTTCTTCAGAACTACATAAATAGATTGAAGTTTCCGCACCTTTGTCGCTAGGTTTAGCAATTAATGGAGAGACCCATCTAATAAGTCTAGCAAAAAAAGCTAAATTCTCATTTTGAGCTCCTATCGAAGTTGATACAAAGCCTGGGTGTAAACAGTTAGTTGTTAACCCTTCTTCTTGATACAAGGAGGAAAGTTTCTTAGTAAAAAGAATGTTTGCTAACTTTGACTGACCGTATGCAGAAAACATTTTAAATTCTTCTTCTGATTGGAGATCATCAAAGTTCATTGATTTAAGGAAGCGATGTGCATCAGAAGAGACATTAACTACTCTTTTAAGGCTACTTTCTAAAATCTTTTCTATTAATAAATTAGTTAATAAAAAGTATGCCAGGTGATTTACAGCAAAAACTTCTTCTAACCCATCTTCAGTAACCCTTCTCTCAGTATTCATAATGCCTGCATTGTTTAACAGTACATCTATAGGTTTATTTAAAGACTTATATTCTTCAGCAGCTTTTTCTATTTGTTTAAAGGAAGAGAGGTCAGCAATAATTGAGTAGGGAGGTTTACCAGATGCTCTTTCAATTTCTTCTGTTAACTCTTTAGCCTTTTGTGGGTTTCTTGCAATAAAAAATATGTTTGCCCCCATCTTACTTAATGCTAGCGCAGTAGATCTACCTATACCGCTTGTAGCGCCTGTAATTAAACAATTCTTTCCTTCTACTAAACTCATTTAAATCCTTGTTATTAAATTAATTATTTTTTCTGATTCCACTTCCAATCTTTAGTCCCTTCCAGAGGACTAGATTATCTTGTGCTTGTATAAAAGAATACTCAGCAACAACTTTATTATCTATTTCTTTAAGTTCAAGTTTTAAGAAACCAGGTGTTTCTACATTAAATTTTCCTTCTGGCTGTTCCTCTGGCGAACCCCCCGGGAGACTTCCTGTACCTGAAATAAGCTGCCTTGTTCCTCTTCTTTCACCTTCATCGGCAAGTACATGATTGTGTCCCGCTATATAAAGATCAAAGGTACCAAATATATCCGCTTCTAAAAATCTTGAGAGTTGTGGAGTTGCTTTTTTTCTATCTCCTGAGCTGAATAAAGGATGGTGAGCTACTGCTATCGAGAGCTCACATGAGGAAGCCATGTCTTCTTTTATCCTCCCCAACCAGCTTTTTTGTTCTCTTCTTTTATAAAAGAGATAAAGCTTGTCAAAAATAGTAGTGTCTAAAGAAAAAATACACAATTTACCGTATCTATTTGAGTAATAATTATTTGGATACACTATAAGTGAATTATTTTTTGCTATTTCTAGATAAGATTTAGGTTCTTTTTTGTAGTCATGATTTCCCAAGGTAAGGAAGAAAGGAATTTCCTTATTGAACACTTTATTAAAAGGCTTTAGGAAATTTGTCATAAATCTTGGATCATCTTTGGATGATATTCCATCTGGATAAATAATATCCCCGGTATGCCAAATGGCGTTGCATTGTGAATCTGCAAGGGCGTCGGCTACATCTTTTTGTATTTCATTAACATGACCTGTATCTCCTACAAAACAAAAAATTGAATCCTGACTAACTTTAGTTTCTTCTGAAAAAACAGGTAAAGTTATTACAAATAATAAGAGTATCTGGACTAGAAGAAATTTATTTTTAAGTCTTATGTCTATATATCTTTTCATTTTTTTAATTAAAGTTTTATAGAAACATTTGATTTAATTTCCAGGCTTCGCTGATCTTCTTTTTTCTCTGAATGATGAATAATTATCTGTACGTCAGGGTTAGGTAAAAAAGAAGCCATCTTTTCTGGCCATTCTATTATGGATATGGAGTTGTTAGTATCTAGATATTCTTGGATTCCAACATTGCTTAATTCCTTTTGGTGAGAAATTTGATAGAAATCAAAATGAAAGACTACTAAGTTTGAGAATTCATAAGTTTCTACAAGATTATATGTGGGACTCCTTACTACATCTTTATGCCCCAAACCTTTAAGGAATCCTTTGCATAAGGTGGTTTTACCTGCTCCTAGTTCTCCAATGAGAAATATTAAAACAGGGTAAGAATCACTTTTTTTTAAAACTGAATTTGAAATTTTCTTCCCAATGTCTTCGGTTTCTAGATTTCCGTTAGAAATCAAAGTTGATGAATTCATTCTTTATCTAAGAAAATATCTAATATTGCGAATGATATCAGTAGGGGTGATTGTCATACCCAGTTCCAGGGATCCTATATCTGCAGCTTTTGAATGCAGGTCAACAGCTGTTTCAGTTGCTTCAACTAAACTAAGGCCTTGAGATATAAAACTACCTATTAAGCCAGCCAACACATCTCCCATTCCTCCTTTTGCCATACCAGCATTTCCTGCACCACATACACCTATTTCTTGTTTACCGCCTTTTTTATAACAAACCAATGAACCAGAGCCTTTAAGAACACAGACAGAGCCAAGTTTCTTTTCTAATCCAATTACAGATTTAAATCGGTCTTCTTGTATTTCATATACTTCTTTATTAAGCAATCTAGCTGCTTCTCCTGGATGGGGTGTTGCAACCATTTTTTTAGGGATGCCGGTACTAAATTTAAGTTTTGAAAGGAGGTTGAGCCCATCAGCATCAAGAACTACCGGTAAGTTCCTGTCTTTTGATTCCATAAAAGTTCTTTGTAACATTTGTTCTGACCAAGCTGACTGACCTAATCCAGGTCCTATCACTACCACAGTAGATTTAGTTAAAAGGCCTTCTAAATCTTGACCTGATTCTATTCCAGTCACCATTAATTCTGGACAAGAAGACAGTGCAGCTTCGACATGAAGACTTCTGGTAGCCAAACTTACTAGACCTGAACCAGAGAAAACGGCTGCTTTTGATGCCAAAATCGCCGCTCCTCCAAAACCTTTGTCACCTCCTATAATTAATACATGTCCAAAATCACCTTTGTGAGCATCTCCTTTTCTATTTTTTAGCTTAGGAAGACTTTTTTCCATATCTAAAAGATGACAATTAGTTTTAATTTGATTTTTAGTTGATGAAGAAATTCCCAGGTCATCAAACACAACGTTTCCACAAGCAGTCCTGCCTATGGAGGTAAAGCAACCCCTTTTTCTGCCAATGAATGTTGCTGTTACATCAGCTTGAATATGTTCACCTAGTCCGATGCCTCTGTTTGAGCAAATACCTGATGGTATATCAACCGAAAGTATAGGAGTATTCTTTGATTTTTTATTAATTTCTATTATCAGTTTAGATATCCCACTCCTTACAGTTCCTTTGATACCAGTACCCAAAAGGGCGTCTACAATAACTGAATCTCTCATAGATTTATTTTTAAAACTTTTAATAGAAATTTTCTTTACTTTTGAAGCTGTAGCTAACTCAAAAGCCTTTCTTGAAGCTCCATAAATTTTATTGGAGGGCGATGCTTGAATTATGAATGCCTCCATTCCTATTTCTTTAGCTAGATGGGCTATTAAATAACCATCCCCCGCATTATTTCCACTGCCGCAAAATACAAATACTTTTTTAGTATTAGGCCAGTTGTTTAGCAGCACATTAAACGAGAATTCAGAAGCTCTTTGCATTAGGGTGAAAGCAGGAATTTTCTGTTTTCTTATAGCTAGGCTATCAAGCTTTTTAGTTTCTTGAGATGTGTATAGATTTATAATCATCTTTTTGTTACCTAATTATAGCCTCTACAAACTTTCTCTAATAAACTGCTTTGACTTTAATAGCTATTTATTAGACTAATTTTTATTTTATGAGTGATTTTATAGTCAAATTAGAACCTGAGGATGAGTTTAACCACATTCCTGATTCTTCAAGTAATTACAATGAAAGTATGTATTTCAATGTTTTTGACCATGAGAAAAAAATGGGTGGATGGTTTAGATTGGGTAATAGGCCTAACGAAGGCTATGCGGAAATGACCTGTTGTCTTTACCTTCCGGATGGAAGAGTTGGTTTCATGTTTGGTAGACCAAGAATAAAGAATAATGATGAATTTAATGCTGGCGGAATGGTTTTTAAGGTTTTGGAACCCTTTAAGAAATTAACTATCTCATATAGTGGAAAAATCCTGTTACTAAGTGATCCAAAGCAAATGGTAGATCCAAGCAAGGCCTTTAAATCCAATCCAACTGTAAATTGTGATGTACAGGTAGAAATTCTAGGTATTTCACCAATGTTTGGTGGAGAAACAGTAAGAAAAGATGGAGCTTCTTTGAATATAGATCCCGAGAAGAGTTTTTCTAAAGCTCATTACGAGCAACATACCTCAGGAAAAGGATCAATTAAAGTTGGAGATGAAGAATGGGAAATTCAAGGTTATGGATTGAGAGACAAGAGTTGGGGACCAAGATATTGGCAAGCAATAGAGTGGTACAGATGGTTAACTATTAATATAAGTAAAGACATAGGCTTCATGTTGAGTATTGTTCATCAGGGAGAAGGTAAGGAACGTAGGGGTGGCTTAGTCCTAAATAACGGTGCATATGAGACCATAAAAGACTGTTCTATAGAAAGTGAGTACGACGAAGATTATTACCAAAAGAACATTAAAGCCTGGGCTAAAACAGATAAAGAAGAATATGAAATAGAGGGAAGGGTTCTATCTCTTATCCCTTTAAGAAATAAAAGAGAAGATCCTGAAGGAAAAATGTTAACGACTAGAATAGCTGAAGGTATGACGGAATATAGTTATAAAGGGCAAGTTGGATTTGGAATGTCTGAGTTTTTAGATCAGATCATTAAAGACAAGCCTTTAGGACCTTAAACAGTGAAGATAAGTGCAGTTGATCAGTCTCCTATTTTTTCAAACTCAGATGCAAACTCTGCAATTAGAGAAACAATAGAACTAGCTAAATTCTGTGATTCCATTGGTATGCATAGATTTTGGGTAGCTGAGCATCATGGTTCTGATTCTTTTGCAGGGTGTTCTCCTGAAATATTTATCCCTTCTTTAGCAAACGAAACAAGTTCAATTCGAATAGGTTCTGGTGGAGTTATGTTAATGCATTACAGCCCATATAAGGTTGCAGAGAATTTCAGGCTTTTAGAATCTTTATATCCTGGAAGAATAGATCTAGGTTTGGGGAGGGCACCAGGAAGCAATCCCTTTCAAGCTGGGGCTTTAGCATATGGTTCTAAAACCACAGGACCAGAATTCTTTACTACTAAAATGAATGATTTGAGATCTTTTTTGATCGGAGAGAAGCCAGAAACAGAATCTTTTGAGTCAGTAGATGTAACTCCCGGTTTAGGCAATTTACCGGAGACTTGGCTTTTAGTTTCCTCTGAGAATGGGGCTGACTTAGCTGCTTTTTTTGGTTTGCCGATGTCCTTGGCACATTTTATTGAACAAGATTGTTTGCATTTAGCTGATCGTTACAGAAAAAATTTTAAGCCCTCGGTCTTTTCTAATGTTCCAAAAGTGAGTGTAGGCATTTTCGCTATATGTGCTGAAAGTGATGAAGAGGCAATCTCACTATCGGCCAGTGCTTCCGCCTGGAGAAAGAGAGTGCAGCAGGGTAAATCTTCTAGTTTCCCTCTCGTAGAAGAGGCCCTTAAAGAAGTTAAGGAAACAAGCAGTAATCCATTGAGTGAAGACACAAAAAGACCATTTGTAGGGTCTAAAAATACCATTTATGAGAGATTACAACCTCTAATCAAGATAGCAGATCCAGAAGAGCTAAAGATAATTACAATTTGTGAACCTTTTGATGCCAAAACTAAATCCTATAAGTTAATGAAAGATTTATTCGATTAGTTTTCTAAAAAAATAACTGAATTTAAAAATTTGATGTTAAATCTTCTTACTGATAATAGAACTCTTAGTTCAGGTTCTTTTTGGCATCTATTTTGTCTGTCTAGCTTGTATTTTGCTCAAGGGTTGCCTGTTGGCTTCTTATTTCTTGCACTAAATACATATTTTGCTTCAAAAGGAGCTTCTATTTCTGAACTGGCTATCTTTAATTCCTTTCTACTTATTCCTTGGACAATAAAAATCTTTCTTGCGCCTTTTGTGGATGCTTTTACGATTCAGAAATTTGGTAGAAGAAGATTTTGGATTCTTTCCAGTCAATTGGGGATGGTGTGTGCCCTTTCCCCTTTAACAATAGTGGGTTCAGAGTTATCTATTTATGCCATAGGAATAATCGGCATGTTTGTTAATTTTTGTATAGCTTTTCAAGATCTGTCTACCGATGCTTTGGCTGCCGACAGCCTAGAGGAGATAACTTTAAGTAAAGCAAATGGGTTAATGTGGGGAAGCCAAATAGCAGGAAAAGGAATAGGAATGTTATTGGGGACCACACTTTACTTTTCTTTCGGGATTCCTTTTGGCATAGGTATATTAATTACACTAATAATGTTAATTTTTCTGGTTCCTTTGCTTTCCAGAGAACTCGATTTTAAAGTCGGTCATGAACCTGTTTTAAATCAAAAAAATATACTGGCACCAAAAGTTTTATTTAAAGAGGTTGCTAGGGTTTTCACAGATACTAGGGCTTGGTGGGCTATTTTATTTTTAATATTTATAAATCTAGGTTCGGGAGTCTACGAGGTAATTTACAATAAATTTTTTCTAGAGGAACTTAATTGGACTGGCGAAATGATTGGAAGCTTGAGACCTTGGGGGCTGTTATCTGGTGGTTTAATGGGATTGACAGCAGGGTTTTTAGGCACATATTATCAAAGACATCTACTTCTCTTCTTATTTATATTTGTTCAGATTTTAATTTATTTTTTCTTAGGTATGTTTACTGATGGCATCTCAAACTTTTTCGCTTATGTGATCATATTTGGAATAGATATGGCAGGAGCAGCTATCTCTGTTTGTATGTTTGCTATTCTAATGACCCTTTGCTTTTCACAGACAAGTGCTACTAATTTTGGAATATTTATGGGTTTAGCAAACATTTCAACCTTAATAGGAAACAATTTAGCCCCATCCTTAATGGAGATTTTCAATTATTCGGGGTCCTTTGTATTCTGTTCTCTTTCTTTGATACCAGCAGCTCTATTAGCATTTAAGCTGGTTAGAAGAAACTCAGTCGAGACTACTTAGAAATTCTTTTAAATGCTCTCCAATTTCGTGTGGAGAAATTTCTTGAATGAAATGACCACCTTTCACAGTCACTTCTTTCTGGTTTGGCCAGAGCCTCGATCTCTCTCTTGTGTTGCCAACCAATATTGCACCCGGATCGGCATTTACAAATAACTTAGGAATATTACTTTCAGATAAAAAAGATTCGTAATCAGCAGCAATTTGGACAACATTCTCTGGCTCTCCAGCTATTGGAATTTGTCTAGGCCAAGTTAAAGTTGGCCTTCTGTCCTCTCCTGGGTTTTTAAAAGGTTTCATGTAAGTTTCCATTTCAACTTCCGTTAATGCACCATCACCCGCCAATACTCTTTCAACGAATATATTTTTTTTGAGGACCATTTCTTCTCCAGCTTCAGACCTAAAGCCCTGAAAAATGCTTATACCATTTTCAGGCCAATCTTCCCAAGACTCAATTGGACCTATGATGGCTTCCATATAAGTAATACTTTTCACTTTGCTGGGGTTTAGTCTTGTCCAGTTAAACCCCAAAGCAGAACCCCAGTCATGGATTACAAAGTTGATATTATTCAAAGAAAGTTCTTCAAAAAGTTTGTAGAGATATTTAGCATGTTCTTCAAAGGTATAACTATTGGGTCCAGGATTCTCAAGTTTTTCTGAGTCTCCCATACCAATCAAGTCAGGAGCAATAATCCGACCGGCTTCTTCAGCGTAAGGCATGATATTTCGCCAGAGATATGAAGACGTGGGATTCCCATGCAAAAAAACCGTCGGATCTCCTTGGCCTTTGTCCACATAAGCCATTTTCTTTCCAAGAATTTCTATATATTTCTTTTCGTAGTTAAACTCACTAGAAGCTTTCTCGTTCATGTTTTATTCCTTATAAGGCTAGTAATTATATCTTTTATCCCACGTGATTAATAAAGCGGGGAACAACAGTAGATCAATTATTAGGGCTGATAAAAAAGCTATTGAAGAAAAAAGCACAAATCCATGTATGGGTATAAAGAAAGCTTGCAATAAAACTAAGAAGCCTAGAATTAGACTAAAAGAAGTAATGATTAATGCAAAGCCCACAGTTTCAAAGGCGTACTCCACTGCACCTTCAGCACTAAGATTTTTTTGTCTTCTTGCGTGTAGATATTTACTTAAGAAGTGCACTGTAAAATCAACAATAATTCCTAAAGTGGTACCCATCCCTATACCAACAAGCATACTGATTTCACCACTAACTATCGCCCAAATACCAAAAGCTACTCCAATAGGCAAAAGGTTGGTAACCGAAGTTAACATCCCGTATCTTAGCGATCTAAAAAAAAGAATAATTGTCGCAGTTATTAAAACTATACCTATCCCAAGAGCATAGATAAGTTGAGTGATTAGCATATTGGACATGAAAGCAAAAATAGGTCTTGTGCCTGTCCCGATAGAAACCATGTCTTCCGGCATATTCTGAGAAGCATAATTTTCTACTCTTTTAGCAAATTCTCTATATTCCAAAGATCCTAATTCTTTTAGAGAAGCAACCAATTTGATCGATTCTTTGTTTTGGCTAATAGAGTTAGTTAAATCTAAACCATAGGGCAGGGACATCTCATAGAAAAAAAGGTATTGAGCGCTAAGATCGGGCTCTGTTGGGATTATATTCCACTCTTCTTGTTTGCCATGGAGAGTTTTATTGAGATTCTTCATAATCTTTGAAAGTGAACTAACGTGAAGCACTTCCTTATTTGAAGCCAACCACTCAGAGAACTTATCTACTTCTCTCAAAAACTCAGGATCAGATACGATCCCTTGGCTATTTAACTCATAGCTAACAGGGAAAGTTCCCCCAATTCTTTGACTTATCCATTTACTGTCAGCAGCTGAAGTCGTATATCTTTCAGAATAAAACTCTAAAGGATTGTCATTTGTCTTGTTCAGGGGAATAAAGGCCATTAAGAAACAAGAAATAACTGGGACAATCACCAATAATCTTTTGTAATTCTTAATGCTAAATCTACCGAGCTTCCTAGCAATATTCTTTTGAAAGTTAATATTTTTTGATTGCTTCACATTAAAGTAGCTCACGATTGGGGCAAGCAATAGCACAGTAAATATAAAGGCTAAAAAGACACCGACTGCTACTCCATTACCGATGCCCCTCAAAGGTTCTACGGGGGCTAGATTTAGAGATAAGAAACCAATGGCGGTTGTCAAAGAAGTAAGAAACAAGGGTTGCAAGTTCAACTTAAGACTTTCGAGCATGGCTTCTTTGCTTTTTCTAGAAGAATCTAGATTTTGAAAGTATAGGGTAAATAAATGAACACAATCAGCGACCGCTAAGGTTGCAATTAAGATTGGGACCATAATGAAAGGTTGGGCTATGTCTCCGCTCATAAAACCTATAGATCCCATTGCACTTACAACACTCATTAGGATAACTAAGAAAGAACCAGCAACAGCTACTAGACTTCTCAAAAGAAGAAAAAGGGTTAGTAGAATTACCAAAATCGCTGTAGGCATTAGTTTTGGCATTTGTGCCTTAAGCAACATTGGGCTCTGATATTCCATGTAAACAATGCCCGAAATTATTAGATCAACTTCAGGATGGTTTTTTCTAGCTTCCTCTATGAAACCTAATACATAATTCAATGACTCTTGATATTCGGCTTCAATGTCTTTTCTTGGTGGGTCAAAAACAATGTTTATTAGAGAGGTTTTTTTGTCTTTAGAAATAATTGCGCCATAAGCAAGTTCTTCTTCTTCAATAATTAATTCTTTTTCTTTTAGGGTCTTCAGATCATAAGTACTGGAACCTTCTAAAAAAGGCTCAATGTACAAGTCATCACCATCTGCAGAGACGTAAGAATAGTTAGATAAAGAGTCAACTCTTAATGAATGAGGTGTTTTCCAAGCCCTCTCTGTTAAATCTTCAATTAAAGATAAAACTTCATTGGTAAAAACAGTTCCTTCTTTTACTCCAATACCGATTACTGCGTTATCCATAGAAGAATAGGTATCTTCTATGCTCAAGTGCGAAGTTGTCAGGGTGTCATTTTCAGGGAAGAAAACATTTATATCTGGATTAAAATTTATTTTTGAAAGTCCTTGGGCCAATCCAGCAAGAATTAGAAGAGAAATTATTATACAAAGAGGCCTGTATCGGATAATGGTTTCGGCTAAGTAATTAACACTGAGTAATTTCTTCATTAAGTTAATTGCCTAAATAATAGATAAATTCGAATCTAACAAAATCATCTTGTTTTAAATATTCAAACAATTTTTGGATACTGTTTGTATTGCTTCCTCCATTAAAATAAATAGACTCAAAGGAAAGTCTGCAACAATTTCTAACTCTTCGAGAAGCTTCTACGAAAACATTAGTTTCTCCTGTTTCTTCGTTTCTCATAACACCTGAAAGAATTTGAGAATCATACATGTCATTAAAAGTTAATCTTGTTCCTAATGCCAAAGGGGATTCTTGATACCGATCATCGTAATTGAATTCCATTATCCATCCTAAGTCGAGCCTTGAACTTAATATTCCCACTTGGGTGTATTCAAAACCGGCAGTAGCTGCTGAAAACCTATCTCCCTGGCCTGATCTGCTGATGGCTTCAAGTTTAAGTGCTAGTCCACCCACAATGTAGAGAGCCTCCAGGCCTGTCTGTTCAATTACTCCATAGTAAGGGATCTTTAAACTTATACTTTTATTAATAAATTCGGGTTCCCTAGAGGTTCCTGAAAAATGAGAAAGAGCTAACTCCAGATCACGATAGGATTGACTCCATCTAAAAGCAAAATCAGTTCTTAAGTTTTCAGCGCTAGATTCATACATTGCTGAATTAGTATCTATCAGGAAGGGTGCTCTAAGCCTTCCTTTTTCCCCAGCAAAAGTCCTCTCTCTAAAACCCAGAAGAGCATAGATATCCAGAACACCCCAATCTCTTTCTAGAGACAAATTGATCATTGGTTGGCCTAATTTGTCTTCCCCATCAAAACTTTCCACCTGATCAGTTTGATTAATAATATCAACTCTGTGCACGGTCTCCGTTACTCCCCAAAAATCTCTTCTTATCCCAATTCTTATTTCGTAGGATTTTTTTACTTTTATTAAACTCAAATCTTGGATATCAAACAGATTTCTCTCATCATCTAAAGAATCTCTTCTAATTTTTGGCTTGAAAGTAAAAGAAGTTTTTTGGTCTTCTGATTCAAAGTAAAACTCCGGTGATAAAGTAAAAGAAGAATGATCTTTATCTTGTCCGAATAAACCCTTTTCTGAGAAAGTCCTGTTTTCAAAGGAAACTTCGCCGTACTTTTCAACTTTAGAAAAAAGGGTACTGCTAATAAAAATTAGTGAGATGACTAAAAAAGCTTTTGTGAAATCCCTATAAAAGCTAGAAACCATTTATTTTGATCTTTTAAGGCTATTCTGAGTAAAGTCTTTATCTGATAATCCAGTGTTAAAAGCCATATCTTGAAAAAATAATGTGGTTGTTTTATTGGTTTGATGGTTAATCATATGAATTTCACTAGGGCGCCAGAATTTATTCAGGTATTTTTTGTAACCTGAAAAGGTTTGTGTTTTAACGTGAAATGATTTCCTATCAAAATGGTGAATTTGATGAATCAAAGAATTTGATTTACTGATCCATACAATCTGCTTTGTGTAACCTGAGTAGGGGTCAAGTGGTATCCTTTTAACAACATGACTTTCCTTTCCATCTATATTTTCATCTCTTAGATATTCATACGAATATTTTTCCACTTCTTGAAAAGAAAGGTCTTCGAGTGAGAACTCGCTTCCCAAGAAAGGCCCTGTTCTGTTTTTAGAGGCTACTCTTTTTACTCTCTTGAGAGCAGGCAGATAAAGCCATTGTTCATCGGAACCAACTTTATGGGCATGGCTTAATACAGCTACACCGCGAACATCTCTTGGACTGTCAAATACTATTAAACTTTTATCACCGTCTTCCGGAACTTCTAGAAGCTTCATTTCCATTACCCTTTCAGTTACTAACCCTTTTCTGTCCTTCAACATCATCTTGAGGTTGGTCTTGCTGTCTCCATATCCCGAAAAACTATCATCGGCTTTCAGGGCAATCTCTAAGCCCCTGTTTATTTCTTCAGAATGTATAAAATTCAAGAAAAAGAAAAAAAGAGCAGAAAAGAAAATCTTATTCAGGTTTTTCATCTTAGAATCATTTTATCTTTTTTTATATTGAAAGAGGCAACAATTAAAGTGGGTTGCATCATAAATTCGAGAGGTTATAGTTATTGTCTCTTTAAATATTCGAGGAAGCAAAATGCTTAAAACAAGAATTACAGAATTATTTGGTATCAAGCACCCCATTATCCAAGGCGGAATGCAATGGGTTGGAACCGGAGAGTTAGTTTCTGCGGTTGCAAATGCGGGGGCTCTAGGAATCTTAACTGCTTTAACACAACCTACTCCTGAAGCCTTAGCAAAAGAGATTGAAAGAACCCGTGAAATGACTGATCAACCTTTTGGAGTTAACTTGACAATATTGCCTACAATTACACCTCCTCCCTACGAAGAATACGCAGAAGCGATAGTTGGGTCGGGTATAAAAATAGTAGAGACAGCGGGTAGAAGTCCTGAACCTTTTATGGAACTTTTTAAAGCATACGACGCTAAGGTAATTCATAAGTGCACTTCGGTAAGGCATGCGCTAAAAGCTCAGGCAGTTGGCTGTGATGCTGTCACCATAGATGGATTTGAATGTGCAGGTCATCCTGGAGAAGATGATATTCCCTCTTTAGTTTTATTACCTCAAACTGCTGAAGCTTTAGATATACCAGTTGCTGGTTGCGGAGGATTCAGTGATGCCAAAAGTTTAGTTGCCGCGTTAGCTTTAGGTGGTGAGGCAATAGTTATGGGAACAAGGTTTATGGCAACCAAAGAATCTTTAATTCACCAAAATGTGAAAGATAAGATGACTGAAGCTGATGAGCGTTCTACAAACTTAATGTTTAGGACCATGCATAACACAGCAAGGGTTTTCAAAAATACAATTTCGGATCAGGTAGTTGAGATAGAGTCAACTGGAACTGCAAAATTTGAAGATGTACAAGAATTAGTTGCAGGGCAAAGAGGTAGGGGGGTTTTTGAGGTAGGTGATCTAGAGGCAGGAATTTGGTCTGCTGGTATTTCTGTTGCGAGAGTTAAAGATGTTCCTACGTGTGAAGAATTGGTATCCAGATTGGTTTCGAATGCTGAAGCTATTATGGATGGGAGACTGAAAGAAGTAAGGGCATCGTGAGAAGAGCTTTATGAAAGATGTTGAAGTTTTTTTCATAGCTAATTTAAATATTGTAGATAAAGAAACCTACCGATTATATGAAAAAGGGTTCTTCCCTATTCTGAAGAAACACGGGGGAGAGTTCGTAACCTATGATGACTCCATAGAGCATTTGGAGGGAGACACTCCTCTTAAGGGTAGGATTGTTATTTTTAAGTTTCCGTCAGAAGAAGTAGCTAAAGGCTGGTATAACGATCCTGAATATCAGAAGCTGTCTGAATATAGAAGGAAGGGAGCACCCATAGTTTCTCTTACTATGGTGAAGGGCATTCCACCTAGAAATTAAGAATTACCAATCTTTACCAATCTCCTTAATTGTTTCAGCTAGTTCAATCGGTTTGTCTAATAGAACATGATGGTATGCCCCTTCAATTTCTATTATGGGAGTATCTTCTCTAAATTTTGATTTCATGTAATTCAAAATAAGTTCTGTTACTAGGGCACTTTTTTCTCCATAAATAAAACCTAAAGGACACATAAGATTAAAGGCATGATTCTTAGGCATATGAGGATATCCAAGCTTACTAAAGAGGGTATCATCAAATTTCCATTCAAAGCCCCCATTAGCTTTTTGTATAGATTTTTTGGCGATGTAGTCAATGACAAAAGGGAAGTCAGTTGGTTGATCGGGAGCAAGCTTAAAGCGCTTCAAAATGGTTTCTTTATCTGGATAAGTTTTTCTTTTTCTTATAGGACCACTTCCTTGGTGGTTTGAATAATCAAAGTCTGGCGGCCTTATGGGAGAATCAATCATAATTACCCCCTTAATGGTCTCCGAAGCAAGATTAGCAGCATGAATACTCATGTATCCACCTAAGCTGTGACCGCAAATGATTGGATTAGAAGGTCTGTTATCAAAGAAACCAGAATCTTTTGCCACAGCTATAATCTCTTTCCCAAAAACTTCTGGACTATAGTGTTCTCGGTGATCACTACTACCCATACCAGTTAGGTCTAACGCACTTACTTCATATTGATCAATTAAAAGGGGTGCTACAAAATCCCACCAGTGAGAATGTGCACCACTTCCATGAACTAAAACCATCCCTGGATTATCGGGACTACCCCATTTTTGATAAAAAATGTTGGCTTCTAGAACTTCAACCGAATGCTCTGATTTAGGTTCTGAAATTAGTTTTTTGAATAGATCTTCAGTCAGTCGATCCATATTTGCTCTCCTTTAGCAAAAAAATTATCTCCTCAAATTTTTTCAATTCGGTAGTCTATACCAATCTCTTAAAGCATAATAAAAAACATGAATGAACGTTTAAAGCAAGTTAATCATCAATTTGCTGATCCAAATGAAGCCCCCGCTGAACCAAAGCCAGCTGCAACAGTACTTTTGGTTAGGGATATACAGGGAGAGGGCTTAGAAGTTTTTTTAATTGAGAGGGCTGCAAAAACCAACTTTGGGGGGGCGTATGTTTTTCCAGGAGGAAAAGTGGACCTGGAAGACTCATCAGGACGTTTAAGTGATATGTGTCAGGGTGTAAGTGATGAAGATGCTTCTTCAGCTTTGGGAATTGATAAAGGGGGCTTGGCTTATTGGGTAGCAGTTATCAGAGAGTGCTTTGAAGAAGCTGGAATACTTTTGGCATACCGAAAAGATGGAAATAACTTTGATCCTGAAGACGAAGCAGAAAATGAACGTTTTATAGATTTCAGAAAAAGATTGAATGAGGGTGAACCTGTTTTAGCAGAAATGTGTAAAAGCGAAGAGCTTTTTTTAGCGACAGACAGGCTAGCCTATCTGGCACACTGGATCACTCCCAAAGTGGAAAAAAGAAGATACGACACAAGATTTTTTATTGCCCAAGCTCCAGAGGGGCAAGAAGCCATTCATGATGGATCCGAAAGTGTAAATAGCATATGGATCAAGCCCGAGGACGCATTAAAGCAATTTGAAGAAGGTAAATTATTAATGATTATGCCTACGATTAAGAATCTCGAAAGTATTTGTGGTTACAACAATACCAAGGAGCTTTTGGAAGACAAGAATTCTATTAACCCTTACGACATAGCAACTATTGAACCCAAATTTTTTATGAAAGACGGTAAATATGTGGGACTGTTACCTGGCGAAGAAGGCTACGACGATCACTAACAGCTAATGCAACACGAAGAAGTCGTACAGATAACCCCATTGGTGAAGAGAATTACTGCTGGAAACTCCAGTGTGTTTACTGGGCCCGGAACAAATACTTATGTTGTTGGAAATGGAGAAGATCTTACGGTTGTTGATCCAGGACCTGCTTTATCAGATCATATTGAGGCAATAGTATCTTGTTCTTCAAATTTGAGTCGTATAGTTGTCACTCATACCCACCCAGATCACTCCCCAGGGGTTAGTCTTCTTCAAAATAAAGTGGATATACCTGCCTACGGATTGATAACTGAAACCACAAAAAACCAAGACACATCATTTAAACCAGAGAAGATGCTAACTCATGGAGAAATTATTGAAGCAAAAGATCATAAGTTAGAGGTGATTCATACTCCCGGTCATGCCTCTAATCATCTTTGTTTTCTTCTAAAAGAAGAAAAGCTTTTATTTACAGGCGATCACATCATGAATGGGTCAACGGTAGTTATTTCACCGCCTGATGGAAATATGCAAGATTATTTGGATTCCCTTAATAAATTGAAAGAGTACGACCTAGAAAATATAGCTCCAGGACATGGAGAATTATTACCCAACCCTCATTCAGTTGCTGAATGGATTATTAAGCATAGGTTAGAAAGGGAAGAAAAAGTAATAGAAGCAATAAAAGAGGTAACTAAAGGCAACCCCGATACATTAGTCGAGCAAGTCTACAGTGATGTAGATGCTGCTTTATTTCCTATAGCCAAATGGTCTCTCGAAGCTCATTTAATAAAACTACAAAATGAGAAGAGGGTTGTTAAGGAAGGCAATCAGTTTATCTGGAAAGACTCCTAGCCTAATTTAATTCCAGTACCGTCTACACCACAGTAACCATCAGGATTCTTAGCTAAGTATTGCTGGTGATAATGTTCTGCATAGTAAAAATCATCTGCTTCAACAATTTCAGTTGTGATAGGCCCATATCCACTATCATTTAATAATTTTTGGTAACGTTCTTTTGTCTTTTCGGCTAAATTTTTTTGATCTTCATTCAGGCAATAAACACCAGACCTATATTGAGTTCCAACATCATTACCCTGTTGCATGCCTTGAGTTGGGTCGTGTTGTTCCCAGAACGTTATTAGTAGATCATCAAAAGTAACCTTTTTTGGGTCATAAACAACTAATACAGTTTCATTATGCCCTGTGAATCCAGTACAAACTTCTCTGTAAGTAGGATTGGGAGTATATCCTCCTGAATATCCCACTGCCGTAGTGTAGACCCCATCCATCTCCCAGAACTTTCTTTCCACTCCCCAAAAACAACCCATTCCAAATATGGCCGATTCAAAGGTTTCTGAAAAAGGACCTTTTAAAGGAGTGCCTTTCACAAAATGTTCAGGCGGAACCTCTATTTCCTCTGTCCTTCCCGGTAAGGCTTCTGAACTAGAAGGGAGCAAAGATTTTTTATTTATTAGATCAATTAAAGACATTATCGATTCTCTCTATTTTCTATAAGTTCTTCTACCACACTGGGCTCAGCCAAAGTTGTAGTATCGCCAAGATCAGAAATTTCATTTGCTGCTATTTTTCTTAGAATTCTTCGCATAATTTTACCTGATCTAGTTTTTGGAAGACCAGGGGCCCATTGAATGATATCAGGTTTGGCAATAGCTCCAATCTCTTTAGCTACGAGAGCAATTAAATCACCTTTAAGTTCGTCACTGGATTCTACGCCCGTCATTAAGGTCACATAACAATAAATTCCTTGTCCCTTAATCTCGTGCTCATAGCCAACAACAGCGGCTTCAGCAACTGTTTCATGCAATACTAATGCACTCTCAACTTCAGCAGTACCTAATCTATGCCCCGAAACATTTAGTACATCATCAACCCTTCCAGTAATCCAGTAATAGCCGTCTTTATCTCTTCTGGCTCCATCTCCTGTGGTGTAATAGCCGGGGTAAAGAGAGTAATAAGTTTCGACACATCTTTTATGATCACCAAAGACGGTTCTTATTTGTGAAGGCCAGCTCCTCTTTATAACCAGATTACCCGAACCTTCTCCTTCAATTTCTTTTCCATTTTCATCTAAAAGGGCGGGTTCAATACCAAAAAAGGGTTTAGTCGCACTTCCTGGTTTTTGTGGAGTAGAGCCCGCAAAAGGACTGATCATTGCTGCGCCAGTTTCTGTTTGCCACCATGTATCCACTATCGGGCACCCTTTATTTCCAACTGCTTGAAAGTACCATTCCCAAGCTTCAGGATTAATAGGCTCACCAACGGTACCAAGAACTCTTATTGATTTTCTAGAGGTCGATTTCAAGGGCTCATTACCCTGAGCCATAAGAGCTCTAAGAGCCGTGGGGGCCGTATAAAAAATATTTACTTGATGTTTATCAACCACTTCCCAAAATCTGGAAGGGCTCGGGTAAGTCGGTATCCCCTCAAACATTAAAGTAGTTGCACCATTAGATAAAGGTCCGTAAACAATATAAGAATGGCCAGTAACCCAACCAACATCGGCAGTACACCAGAAAATTTCGCCTTCGTGGTAATCAAATATTAGTTTATGGCTCATTGTGGTTTGTAGAAGGTAGCCGGCTGTAGTATGTAAGACTCCTTTAGGTTTTCCGGTAGAACCTGAGGTATACAAAATAAAGAGAGGGTCTTCAGAATCCATCATCTCCGGTGCACAATCTGGACTCATTGAATGAACTATCTCTTGATACGAGACATCTCTATCACTAACCCAATTTACTTCAGCTCCTGTCCTACTTACTACAAAGACTGTGTGGACATTTGGGCAATCGATTAAGGCTTCATCAACATTTTGTTTTAGAGGAATTTTTTTTGCTCCTCTCAAACCTTCATCCGCGGTAATTACTGTCTGGCAATCTGAATCTAATATCCTGTCTTTTAGTGATTCAGGTGAAAAACCTCCGAATACGACTGAGTGAATAGCTCCTATTCTTGCGCAAGCAAGCATGGCGTAAGCTGCTTCTGGGATCATCGGCATATAAATGCAAACTCTGTCTCCTTTTTTTACTCCTCTCTCTTTAAGCGCATTAGCAAATCGACAAACTGATTCATGCAATTCTTGATAGGTTATCGATTTGGAGATAGATGGATCATCGCCTTCCCAAATAATAGCTACTTGGTTAGCTCTTTTATTTAAGTGTCTGTCTATGCAGTTTTGAGAAGCATTAATTTTTCCATCGATAAACCAAGATACTTCTCCTTTGTTCAAGTCACTCTCACAAGTCTGTTGCCAAGGGGAAATCCACTCTAAGTATTCTTTGGCTTGCTTAGACCAGAATTCTTCGGAGTTGCTTAAAGATTCTTTATAGAGCTTTTCATATTCATTTTCACTTATCAAAGCATTTTCTTTTATTGTGTCCGGGACTTGATGCACTACGTCTTTTGTCATATTTATCTTTATTTAAGCCAAAGAAGGTGAAGGATTAAAATACATCATCCTTCCTTCTGGGTTATTAAAA
>LULL01000461.1_pt1 | contig 42801 bp, 58 predicted proteins | sample 728161 | NCBI WGS metagenome assembly LULL01 (sample SAMN03860290, study PRJNA289734) | marine metagenome | biome: seawater column; feature: ocean; material: water; isolation source: Red Sea water column Station 149 - depth 500m | place: Saudi Arabia: Red Sea | collected 2011-10-15 | depth 500 m
GCTTCGCTTTTTGCGAGTTCGAGGTCGGCGAGAATTTTTTCGACGGTTATCTCGGCGGCTTCCATGCTCTTTCGAGTGAGTTCTTTAAGCGCCTTTCGGACCATTGGTTTTTGAAGAAGTTTTCTCGCTTGGTTATAAAGCGTCGCCCGGTTTCCGTTATATCCGGCGACGGAGGCGGCTTCCGCTCCGTTCATTCCGTTTCGGACGTACTCTTCGACAAAGAGGGCTTGTTTTATTGTTAATTCTCCCGCGTGTTCGAGGTCTTTAAGTTGAGCCATTACTCTTTCCCTGATAATTGCATCGAAATATGAGCGCGATATTCTTTCCCGTTGAACGAATACTCGACCGCCGCTCGTTCATAGTAAAGTTTATTCGGGTCGGCGACCGGGCTCGGATATATTTTAAGAACCTTCGCTCCTTTCGGAAGCGTGTTCTTGATTTTCTTCTTTTGTGGCGGCGTTAATTTCATGAGCTTATTTTCTCCCGTTGATAAAGAAGCGGCGAAGTCCATTCCGGCGATTCCTTGCATTTGTCGCAAACCCGAACGAACTTGTTTCGCGATTTGAACTTCAAACCGCATTTGAGACATTGTCTCAACGTCCATTCGAGAGCTTTTTCGGACTTCCGTTTCCCCGCGCTCATTTTACTTTCCTCCGACAAGTTCGTCTTGACAATAATTTTACGAGATTGTCGGGTTTTCAGCAACTTACGAAGCGGAAAAGTCGGTTATTTATAGAGATTTCTTTAACGAGCCGTGTTATAAAGAGGTTATCAAGGAGAAAAAATAATGGACGAAAACGAAGAACGCTTATGTTTTTGCGGGCGTTGTCGTTACTGCGACGCCTTTTTATCAAGTGAAGACGACTATCCCGAACCGTGTCCGCGTTGTAATGGCGGCGGCTGTAGTCGCTGCGAGGAATAGACCATGAAATCGCGCTTTCAAGACTACGAACTCGCGTTCGTGTTAAAAAATTGGACTTCTCATTTTGAGATTTATTTTCGAAACCGGCGATTTCATATTTTCGACGTCGCCGCCGAGTCTTGGGTCGTCTCGCCTTTTGACTCTCTTGCGCAAGCTATCGACTACGGTCTCCGAATTATGTGCGTTTCGCCTATCGCTTAAACTCAAAACGCCCGGGCGGAAAAAGCATAAACCGACCGGGCGTTTCTTATAGAGGGACATTTCTCACACGAATTAAATTCTTTCAAAAACCGTTCTCAAGGTCAAGAAGTCGCTTCGCGGTTTGTGACGCGTCGAAAACATTTTCGCGCCCATAATAGGCGATATAAGGCTCTTTAACTTGCTCCCTTGCTAAGACCCTTCCTCGCTCTTTGAAATCGCTATAACGCCAAATTAAGAGCCGGAGGTCGCCTCGTCCTACCTTGACGAAGAGTCCGACGAGCGCGAGACCGCCGGAAGCCTCGAATTTCTCAAGGGCGGCGCGTTGATTCGGGGAGAGGGAATTTTGATTTATAGACTCGGGAGTCTTTCGCCATTTGAATTCGATAGCGCAAGCGCGCCCGTCAATCGACGCGACCATGTCAAACGGGCGGGCGATTTTAAACCGGGAAGAAGTGTCGTCCGGAATCTTATAGGCATAATGCCCGAGCTTTTCGAGAGTCTTTCGAAAGTGATTTGAAAGTTCGGTTTCTTTTCCGCGAGCCATGTCGGGAGTTTAAGCGCGACGATTCCATTTGTCGACGGCGTCTTTCATCGAAGAACCTGTCGGTCCATAAGCGAGACAACCGTCGAGTGAACACTCGACATAGATTTCGCCTATAAGATTTATGTTAAGACGCTCCCTAGTCGAGCCGCAAAAAGGGCATGATTTAATTGTAGCGAGAATTTCGGCTTCTTCTTTTTCATTCATAGTAAACTTTCCTTTTATGCTCTACTTGGGTCTTAATCTTTTCGAGTTTCGTGTTTAAGTTTTGGATTTGAGTCTCTTTTTGCCTTCCGAAAACCGTCGTACATTGAGCGATATTGAGTTCCGCGCGCATTAAGTAAGAAAAAGCGGTTCGCACGTCTTGGACTACTTTCTCGGAATTGACTTTTAGATTCCTCGATTTCGACGCGACGGGCTTCACTTGTTTTTGCTCTTCGATTTGTTGGAAGAGTTCTTCGACCTCATGTTTAAGTCGCTCGACTTCACCTTCAAGAGTTATCCGCTCTTGTTCGGCGCGTTGGTTTATATTTTGGAGCTTTTCAATTTCATGTATTTGGATTTTAACCGTTTCCCTCTCTTGCTCGATAATAGCATGAAGGTTTTTCTCCGTGAGACCGTGACGGAGAAGCTCGTCGCCTAATTGCTTCGTTTTCTCAACGTTTCTCATATGAGAACGGAGCATCTCAATAACGAACGAACTCTCGACGTCTAAAATCGTTATGCGGTTAAAAAACGATTCTTTCGAAATCTCGACCGGCTCTTCATTTTCACGAACGACAAAGAAGCGCCCGGACTCAAGAAATAAACTCATCCCTTCGTGAATTTTTGTTACTCTAATCATAACGCACCCCATTAAAACTATGTTCACGCCGCCCCAAAGCTATCGCGCGACGACGGTTTTGAGCCGTTCTCCCTTGTTCTACTTTTGAACTTAAAAGGGAACGCCGTAAAACCTTGATTTTATTCTTTTGTTCTACTTGTTCTACTTGTTCTACTATAAAAATAAAGTATATGTGAGAAAAACTCTTTAATTATGTAATAAATATATAAATAAATAACTACTATGTTTGTTAATACTATATAATGTTTTTTCCTAATAAGGTTTAAAACATAAGTAGAACACGGAACACGGGAACACGATTAAGTAATTTCGGCGACTTACTTAACCGCGTGTTCCCCGTTAAAGATTCTCAAAGTCCGGCTCGAACTCAAAGTCGACCGAATCATGAGCGCGAACGAGTTCGGACGCGGAAAAATCCGCCGGTTTTTCGATTTGATTTTCTTCGTAATAGGATAGAAAAGCCTCGTCGATTCTTATTTTTTTCGCGTTATAAACTTTTTCGCCGATTCGTTTTTTCTCTTTTTCGGAAGAAATCGCGGGAATGAGTTTCTTTGTTTTGTTCCAAAACTTCGCCGCGCTCAACGATTTTTCCCAAGTGTTCGTCTCTTTCGCATAACGTTTGAAGGCTTCGTAAGCCCATGCGTTAATCAAATGACCTTCGTCCGACCAAAGCGTTTCGTTTAAATCGCCATTAAAGAGGTCGTTCCAAAATTCCGACACGGCTCCCCCGGTCCTTACTTTCGCCGAAGAGCCTTTGAGGTTCCCCGCCGGAATCGCGACCGGGTTCCATTTGGAAATGTCGCGGTCTTGTAAAAACATGAAAAAGACGGAAACGAGGTCGCCCTTTCGATAGGCGTCCCATATTGGATTGAAATAGTCCGAGTTTCCGGCGAACTCGTCGCTCGATTCAATGGGATAATATCGGCGGTTACTCGTTTCAATGGCGACCGCTTCTTCGTTGTTTGACGTGATAGCATAGCGCGAGAAATTATCCGCTTCATACTTCGGTCCGAACTTAACTTCGACCGTGAGTTTATTTCCTCCGGTCAAGTTCTTGAGAACGCCGTCTTCGGTCTTATTCCCTCGCCATGTCGCCTCGTCAATGACTGTTAAAAGGCGGTTTGCGAGGTCCATATTGAATTGAGCCGTTAAGTCCTTCGCCGTTTTCACAGTGACGAAGAGGTCTTTTAAAATGCTTCTCATGACGTGGTCAAAGAGAAGCCCTTTCCCGGTCCCTTGGGGTCCAACGATAACCGGGACGACCGTCGGTTTTTCCTCCGGGCGCTGAATTATATGGGCGAGGTAGTCCAAGAGCCATTCGGAGGCGTTCTCGTCTCCGCCACAAAGAGAGTCGCGAATCATTTTTAAGAAGGCGTCGAGCCCGTCCGAACTTGTCGTCGGTCGAGTTAACCTTTTACAAGGGATTCCGTCGAAGAGGTTTATTCGCCCCTTCTCGCTCTCCCCGTCCTCCTTTGAAGGGTCAAAGACGGGCGTCACGAATCGGCGCTTATTCTTTGATTTAAGCCATGTCTCGGCGGCGGGCTCTTTTACGAGCTTAACGTCGGTCGCCATGACCTTAATGTATTTATATTGATATTCGGCGGTCGCTTCGACCATTCCCCGGGAGGTCATAGCTTTGAGCTTCTTCACGCCCGAGCCGTCCCGAGAGACCTTTATAATCGAGAAGCGTTGTTCGCCTTCTCCGAGATAGGCGAAGCCCTTTCGGTTGAAATGATTAACGATAGCTCGCTTATTAGTGCAAACCCATGACTCGGCGTCGTCCTCGTCTTCGACGAAGCCATCGTCCGCTTCATTCGTTTCGACCCATGAGTCGAAGGAGTCGATTTTCGCCTTCTTAAAAGCCTCTTTGTCGCTTTCATAATGGGGATTCGGAACGACTCCGCCCTTCTTGCGAACGAGAAACCCAAGGGTCAAAGCCGAGATCGCGTCGTCCTCGCTTGAACGCGTGAAGGACTCCCACTTCTCGGCGGCTTTTTCTTCGTCGCCTTCTTCATAGCTCGCCCCTTGGGAAAGTTCGATAAAAAGGTCGCGTCCATTCTCCGACGGGTCCGCCGCATGAAGAGCCATCCCCGCTTGGACCCATTCGTGATAATCGAGTTCATGTTTTTTAAGTTCTTGAACAAGGCGTCCGAGATAGTCGTCGCCGAACTTGAAAGTCGGATTCGCTCTCCCGCGAAGAGCGGTCTTTTCAATATATTTTCCAAGCCATTCGGGATAGTCTTCGGGCTTCGCTTCTTTCCAATTATCCCAAGTGTAACGCCTTCCCGTGTCCGGATGAATGGACGGGAAAACGACGACGTAACCGTTAAACTTTATGTCGATTCCGTCCTTAATTTTTCCGCGATATTTCGCGCCTCCTTTTGCTTTAAAAATATAGTGACGAGCGCCCGAGCCCGAAGTCGCTCGGAGAGTGTCCGGGAGTTCTTCTCCGTTCATGGCGTGAGATTCGAGCATGGCGTCCCAAGCCTCGACGCCCCCATGTTTGAAGTCAACGTCAACGGCGACAAGTCCCGAGCGCGCGCAAGCGACCGCCCAATTACAACCGGGAAACTTTTCGGACCATTTAACTAATTGGTCGAAATCGTCGGTCGCCTTATTTAAGTTGTCCCGAATCGCCGGTCGCTTTGTCTCCGGGATAATGGGGAAGAGTTTAAAACCCTTTTTACAATATGCTTTTAAAACTTTTTGAGTCTTCTCATTCATGAGTTAATTTCCTTTTTGCTTTTAAAGATTAAAAACAAACCAAATAGTCGGACCTCGAAGACGACAACGTCGACCCATTTCGCGTTATTTCTCACAACGCTATATTTTCGGTTTTCAATTGCTTTTATAGATTCGCGAGCGGTTCTTCGAGTTATGACAATCATTTGAGTAAGTCCTTCCAAAAAGCAAGCGCGAACGAGTGTTTAAGCTCGGTCCATGCGAGGGAGAGTTCGAGAAATGCTCGGTTTGTCTCCCCGTAAGTGTTCGCGAGTTGCTTTTTCTTGATTAAGAGTTGAACTTGTAGGTCGAGAAGGTAGGACTCGACCGCGCCTTTAATTTTTCTTTTAACATTCATAGTCCGGCAAGCCCTCTTAATAAGTGAACTATAATGTCGACCGTCCACGCGTTTCCGATGCATTTATACCTTTGAGAGTTAGAAATTCCCTGTGTATAACCCTCCGGGATAGTTTGGAGCCTCTCACATTCAAGGGGGGTCAAACAACGTAAGCCGCCGCCGTCTCTTATGACGGTCATCCCATTGGACTGAGAAAGTTTATACATTGACGCCAATAGACACCCACTTTTTTCGTTTAACTCTCTTAAATTTTTAATTGTCCGAGGTCGACTTGCTGTTTTCTCGGATAATAACTTCCCTGAATTTTTTTCGACAACGTCTCTCAAATATGATTTTTTATCGACTAAAGGCTCTTTGTTTTTTGGGATATTCGACCAATAAAGTCGGACTCGGTTTTGAGCGGAAACAAGAGAAGAGTTAATCTCTTGCGGCGTAGTTCCGAATAAACCATTTACGAAGTTTAAATGTTCTTCTTTCATGCGAACATTTTCGAAAAGAAATTTTACTTCCGGATTAAGTTTTTTAATTTCGGCATATACCTCTAATAAAGTGTGAACTAAGGCCCCCCGAGGGTCTTCGGTCCCCTTTTGTTTTCCTGCAAAACTCCAAGCCTGACAGGGGAACCCTGCGAAAATTAAATCGACCTTTGAGAAATCAAAATCTAAATCCCAAGAACGCCAATGAGAGACGTCCCCAAGTTGATATGTTTTTGGGAAATTCCTTTGAGTTGTTTTTATTGCGTATATGTCAATTTCACTTGCGAAATACCTTTCGAACTCAATTCCGGCTCTTCTTAAAGCGATTTGTCCGCAAGAAATCCCGTCAAACAAACTTAAAACATTTCTAAGTTTCTTCACGCTTCCCCCCTGTTAAGCTCAAAATAAGGTTTATAAATACTCTCCCAAGAAACGAGCCCGTAAGAGAGTTCTATAATTTGTCCCGCCGTCAAAGGCTTGGGAGCGGTTTGCAAGTTATACCAAAGGGAAACCGCTTGTTTTGAGACGTTGAGTCTCATGGCGAGGTCATTCAATCCTATTTGGTCGATGAATTCGCGAAGTGTAAGGCTCTTTTTCTTTTGCCCCATGACTTAAACTCCTTAATGTTTATACACGTCGGACACGTTACGGCGTCGACGTTGTTCGTTGCTTGAATTGATTTAACTTCTTGACCACAAAGGGTCGTCCGCTTTCCCCGGGGAGCCGAGTCGCGAGCGGACGAGCCGGTCTTTGTTTTATGAATCATTTCGCGAGTTCCAAAAAGCCTTCTTTTAATTCGTGAAGACTTCCGGTTTCGGTTTCAACGACATAGAGTAAGAGTCCCGAAATCGAGTCTCGTCTTCGGTCTTTTATAACTCCGACGGCGGTTTCACTATTAAAAGGGTTAACTTTGTCGCCGATTTTGAACTTAAAAAGACCGTCCATCATTTTCTTTTTACTCGCGATAAAGCCCGCAAGAAGAGCCGAATAATTCGCCAAATCGACGAGCGTGTCCTCGACGCTTTCGTCCTTAACAAGAAGCTCGCCCGATTCAACAAAGGTCGAGAGGCGACTCATCTTATCGAGCATCCGAGTTAAAAACCCTTGCTCCGTTTTGGCGATTCCCATAGCTTCGACCCGGGAGAAGTTTGCGAAAGCGTCTTCCCCTCCGGCTCCGGCGTAGTCGTTATTTTTGCGAACACAAATCGAGCGCATTTTCCCCGTAAAGTCTTCGTGAAATTTCAAAAATTCTTCTCTCGTCATTCCCATGTCTATTTCTCCTTATTGTTTTGGACCATTCAAAAGCGCGTGGGCGGTTTGACAAATCATGTCGGCGGCGACTTCGTCCGAGACGGTCTCGGTCGGGAAAATATGAATCCCGGTTTTTTGGTCATAAGCGAGAACGACCATTCCGTCGACGCCGGTTAAGTTCATAATTTCGGGAGTCTTCTCGTTAAGAAGTTTTCGAAGACGAGTCATTCTCTCGATAGTCTCCGAGTTAATCTTTTGCGGTTCATTTTTGTTTTGCGACAAAACGTAGCTCCTTGCGTTAGGTTTTTGATAAGTAAGATTGAAGTAAAATAATGAAAAATTTACTTGTCATTGTCTAGTAAAATTTCTACCTTTTCCGCATGAATAAATTATCGCCTTCACAAATCAAAGAGAGACTTCTCGCGTCAATCGCATTGACGAGCGACCTCGAAGTCCCTTGTCCGGAAGGGCTCGACTATCGCCCTTTTCAACGAGCGGGCGTTCATTACATGGTCTCCCATCCTTATAACCGTTATTTACTCGGCGACCCTATGGGCGTCGGAAAGACGATTCAAGCCATCGGGCTCATTAACTATCGAGGTTATAAGCGCGTGACGATAGCGGCTCCGGCGTCTCTCGTTTTGAATTGGAAAGACGAACTCGAAAAATGGCTCGTCCTTGAGACGAAAATCCACATTATAAAGAACGGGAAAGACACTATTCCGGAAGACGCCGAAATCGTTATCGGCTCTTATTCTTTGATTTCAAACCCTAACATATTGAAACAATTACGTTATGGCATGGAGACGGAGCTTCTCATTTGTGACGAAAGTCACTATTTGAAGAACCCAAAAGCCGGAAGAACGAAGGCGATTCTCGGCGACGGCGCTCTTATGAAATGCGCGAAAGAGGTTGTCTTTATCTCCGGGACTCAAATGTTAAACCGTCCCATCGAGCTTTATGGAATCGTCGACGCCGCCGCTCCCCAAGCGATAGGGTTTCGAAATTGGTTTGAGTACGCAAAAGACTTTTGCGGCGCTTATCATGACGGCTTCGGTTGGAACGTCGACGGAGCTTCAAACCAAAAGGAACTCGGACAACGTCTTCGCGCTTATTTAATGGTTCGAAGAAGGAAAGAAAAAGTCCTTCCTCAACTTCCCGATAAGGAAGCGCGAATCGTTTTTCTCGACCCAAATCCCGCAAGTAAAAAAGCCGCGAAGAAAATGGCGAAATTTTCACTTGATGAAATCGACGCAAACGGCGGAAACTCTCTCGGCTTTGAAGGACTCTCCGAAGCGCGAAGAGAACTCGGCGAAGCGAAGGTTCCTTCGGCGATTAAATATCTTAAAGAGCGACTCGAAAGTGACGACGAAAAAATTATCGTCTTCGCCCATCACAAAGACGTTATAAAAGGGCTTGAAGAGGGGCTTTCCGCTTACGGAGTCGTAAGCATTAAAGGGACTACGTCAAAAGAGAAACGTCACGCAAACGTCAAAGCGTTTCAAAACGACCCAAACGTTCGCGTCTTTGTCGGTTCTATCACGGCGGCGGGAGTCGGCTTAACATTAACGGCGGCTTCTTACGTTGCCTTTGTCGAGGCGTCTTGGGTCCCCGGAGAAAATCAGCAAGCCTTTGACCGGCTTCATAGAATCGGACAAGAAAATTTTGTTCTCGGGGAATTTTTAACTTTTGCGGGAACGCTTGATGAAAAAATTCTTCGAAGTCATATAAATAAAAATAAGGTTATCCGGGAGGTTATGGGATGAATCAAAAGAAGGTCTTTTTTCTTGCGTTACTTGCGAGCATTATTTTATTTACGGTTTTGTTACCGCTCGGGGGATGCGCGACAAAAACCAAGACTCCCCCAACAACAACGGAACCGATTTTCACGCCCCCGGTTGAGCCCGGGACCACCATAATTAGAGACGGGGACCGCGTTCGCGCCCCTTTTAAACTTGGAACGAAGAGAACTCTTTGGTCGACTTATTACAAGACGCCCGAGCTTAAAAGCGGAACCGGCTCTTTTTGTTTGAGAGATAAAGACGCCAAATGCATTTCGGGCGGAATCCGTCATGACCAAAAATGCTTCGTACAAATGCAAGGAAGCGGCGTCATTGACGGAAAAATGTTCGCCTATCACTCGGCGAGTTCTCGCGGGATTCCTTCTTCGGACTCTTGCGCGAAATATGGTCGAGCGTGGCGCGGGAGCGGAAACGTTCGCTTTTATATCTCGGAAGTTTTTAAGTACGGGAAGGGCTCTTTCAATAACCCTTTAATCCCTTTTAAGTCGATAGCGTGTCCGCCCGAATTTAAAAACAATCATAAATTTTTCATCCCGGACGCGAAGGGAGTTAAGCTCCCGGACGGCTCAGCTCATGACGGAGTTTTCGTTTGTCATGATAGGGGCGGAGCCATTAAAGGAAATCATATTGATACGTTTTTGGGTCTAATAGACTATTCAACAAATTGGAAAATGTTTGACTGGAATAGAGGCGCGAAAAATAACCCTTTTACTCACGTTAAATCAACCGCGAGCGGGACTTTTACCGCTTATGACATTTTGGAGGAATAAAGCATGGACGTAAGGAATCAATTTCCCATTTTAAAATTCTTTAAATATGAGCATTTACCGCCCATATTACAAGAAATCTCGAAACCTTTTTGTACTCTCGCCGAATCAATGGTCGACGGAGTAGAAAAAGACGTTTTCTTTAATCGCGCCGAAGTCGCCGCGACCTTGAGAAAACTCCCTGAAGCAAAAGACTGCGCCGTTCGCGCCGCTATAAAATAACAATTTTTTTTTGGAGGAATAAAGCATGGAAAAATTATTTAGACTTTTACTCGTAAATTTGGCTTATGCTCTTGATGCGACCACGCACGAAAGAGAAGTCGCCTATGTCGAAGAAGAACCGCTCGACATGACGGCGGACCTTGAAGGAGAGACGGACGACAAAGAGGAAAAGAAACCGGCGGCGAAAAAGGACGAGAAAAAATCGACTCCAAATCCAAAGCGCAAGGTTTACACCAAAGACGAACCTGCAAAGACCAAAGTCGAAAAAGAGTTATATATGATTCAATGGGCGGAGCTTGGAAAGAAGGGTCTTCAAGAAGACTATCTCGCCGGAAAAGTTGATTCTCTTGGAAACGCTCTTGAGAGCGCGGACGAAGACGACGACTTCGCGGACTTTGGAGAAGTCGAAGAAGAAAAAGCCGAGTTCACGGCGGACCAAGTTCGCGACGCTTTAAAGGCTTACGCAAAAGACAACGGGAAAGACGAGGCTTATAAGGTTCTTGCTCAATTTGGAGCGAAGAAAATCGCCGACATTAAAGAGAAAGATTTCTCCGACGTCATGGCGGAGATTTTATAATGGCGGGACCAATCGCCCACGCCATTCTAGGAGCTTCGAGCGCGAAACGTTGGCTTTCGTGTCCGGGCTCCGTCCGAATGGGAAAAAACGCTCCCGACAAGAGAACGTCAAAACACGCGTCGCAAGGGACAAGCGCCCACGAATTGGCTGAATTATGTCTTGAAACGGGCAAGGACGCGAAAGACTTTAAAGGAAAGAAAATTGAAGCCGACGGTTTAACTTTTATCGTCGACGACGACATGATTTCCGCCGTCCAAATTTACGTCGACCATGTTCGCGAGATAGCCGGGAAGAACAAAATCGAAGTCGAAGTTCGCTTCGACCTTTCATGGCTTCATCCGAATATGTTCGGGACAAATGACGCTTGCGTGAGTGAAGAGTTCGGAGACCTCCACGTCTTTGACTATAAACACGGAGCGGGCGTTCCGGTTGACGTCGTCAATAACCCTCAACTTCTTTACTACGCTATCGGAAGAGCCTACGACGCAAAACGGGAGGAATGGGGCGACTATGAGAACGTTCACTTACACGTTATTCAACCGCGTTGCCCTCATGAAGACGGACCCGTTCGGACTTGGACCGTTCCTATGAGCTACCTTAAAGAGTTCGCGGACGTTCTTAAACGAGGCGCGGTCGCGACGGAAGCTCCCGACGCCCCTTTAACTGTCTCTTATACCCCGGAAGTTGAGAAGTTAACTCCCGAACAAATTTCAAAAATCGTCGAGCATGAAAGCATGATAAAGGCCTTCCTCGACGAAGTTAAGGAGTACGCTCTTCACTTGCGTTTGCAAGGAGAAGAACTCCCGGGCTTGAAACTTGTTCGAAAAAGAAGTTCGCGCGAATGGCGCGACGAAGAGTTCGTCAAACGCTCGCTCGGACAAACGTTCCCAATGGAGAAAGTTTATAACATGAAATTAAAGACCGTCTCTCAAATGGAAAAGTCCGTCGGGAAAGAAGTCGTCAAAGACTTATTTTTAAAAGTCGAAGGCGACTTAACAATCGCGAAGGAAAGCGACCGTCGTAAAGCGGTCGACTTAAACGAATAAGGAGAAAAAAGAAATGATAAAAGAAAAAAGCATTTTACTACCGGACGGGAAACCCGTTAAAGAGGGAATGACAATTTTTCAAGTTCTTAAAAAAGAAGTTTCCGGTTCGAATAGTTATCGAAATCGGAACCAAAAAAGAGTCGTCGCCAAATGGTCGGGAGATAGGCGAGGACTTATCGTCCCTTTAAAAATTTTAAACGTGAACACGGCTTCAAACGCTCGAACGTTCACGGTCCAATCTGACAAAGGATGCGAGAGAACTTATTCGGTCCGCGATAATTGCATTATGGACGAATTGTTTTCGACCAAAACCGAAGCGAAAAAACTTTGTGATTCCTACGACAAAGAGGACATAAAAAGACTTCGCGAAGAAATAGCTCAAGAGAAAAAGTCTTCTCGCGAGCATATTTCAAAACTCGAAACCGCTATAAGAAACCTTCAAAAGAAGGCTTAACTTAATACCACTCAAGACAAGGAGATTCCAAAATGAGTAAAGCAAAAACAAAATCAAATGCCATGACCCCAAAATTTCGCGCCTTTTACGCGAACGTTTGGGAACCAAGGGCCATGCAAGAAGGAAAGGAGCCATTTTATTCGGTTATGATGGTCTTCGACAAAGAAGCGCAAGCGACCGAAGAATTCAAGAACCTCAAAAAAATGATGGTCGCGGCGGCGAAGGAAAAATTCGGAGACAAACTTCCGAAAAATTTAAGGAACCCATTTCGTAAGGGCGAGGAAAAGCTCGACACGAACGGAATGGAAGCGGATTTTGTGTTCTTAAATGCGAAATCAAAATATAAGCCGGGAATAGTTAACCAAAGCGCGCAAGACATTATCGACAAGGACGAGTTTTATTCCGGTTGTTATGCTCGCGCGACCGTTACGGCCTACGCTTACGACGTTCAAGGAAACAAAGGCGTCGCCTTTGGACTCCAAAACCTCCAAAAACTAGGAGACGGAGAAGTTCTCGGCGGTCGTAAAGCGGCGAAAGACGAGTTCGAAGTCGTTGAGGGCTTCGACTCAAGTTCAAACGACGATTTCGGAGAAGACGACTTCGGTTCGAGTGAAGGCGAATCGGACGACGACTTCGGAACTTAATTTGGGTCATGGGGTGTAAGGGTCACGACGTACCTTGAGCCTCCTTAGTCCTTCGGGATAAAACTAAAATCGTGTGACGGCTCGGAAAGACGAGCATAAAAAGAGAAGGCGCATCAAGCCTTCGGGCGGGTCGAAGTCTAACATTTCAAAGAGCGGCTCCCCGCCCGCTTTTTTTTTTAGGAAAACTTTATGGCAAAAATAGTGAACATTGATTTTGAATCGAGGTCAGCTTGCGACTTGAAGAAGGCGGGCGCGTGGCGATATTCTCGCGACGATTCGACGGAAGTTCTTTGTTTTGCTTATAGGATTGACGGCGGACCGATAAAAATTTGGTCCCCATTTTTTCAAGACTTCGAAGACTCTCCCGGGCGCATCCCGGACGACCTCCATAAAGCTATCGGCGAAGGCGCAACGATTCGCGCTTGGAACTCTTTTTTCGAGTTCTCGATTTGGAATAACGTTTTAACCGAGTTCCCGGGATTTATGAAACTCCCTTTAAGTCGCTTTGAGGACACGGCGGCGAAGGCGGCGGCGCTTGCGCTCCCCCGTAACCTTGAAGAAGGCGCGAAGGCTCTCGGGCTCCCCATTGAAAAGGACATGACCGGGCGTCGTTTAATGCTCAAAATGAGTAAGCCGCGAAAAGCGAAGAAAGACGAAGACAAAAACGCCGTTTTATGGCACGAAGAGCCCCAAGACTTTATCCGTCTTTTTGAATACTGCAAAAAGGACGTCGAAGTCGAATCGGCGGTCGCGACGCGGATTTCCGCGCTCCCTTGGTCCGATAGCGAGCGAAATCTTTGGTTATTTGACCAACGGATTAACCTTCGAGGCGTTCCGATTGATATTGAAATGGTCGAAAAGGCGCATAAATTCCTTAACCTTTATGAAGAAGACTTGACGAAGGAACTTATCGAGATAACCGAAGGAGCGGTCACGACTGCGAATCAAAGAGCGCGAATTCTTTCATGGCTTGAAGGGCGAGGAATTGTTCTTGAAGGTCTCACGAAAGACCATGTCGTCGCCGCCTTAAAAGACAAATCAATCGACGAGACTCCAAAGCGTGTCCTCGAAATTCGTCTTTTACTTGCGAAGTCTTCGACAAAAAAACTCGCTTCAATGCTCGCTTGCGTTGACTCGGAAGACAAAAGAGTTCGAGGGACTCTCCTTTATCACGGGGCGTCGACGGGACGATTCTCGGGAAGGCTTATCCAAGTTCAAAACTTTCCGCGCGGCTCTCTTAAAGAAGACCAAATCGCCGAAGCGTTTAACCTATTAAATCGCGGCGGGTATAAAAACTTTCGCGAGCATTATCCGGACTTACTCGACGCTATTTCGTCAATGCTTCGGGGGTTTATCGCCGCCCCAAAAGGAAAAGAATTCGTCGCCGCCGACTTTTCGTCGATTGAATCTCGCGCCCTTTTTTGGCTTGCGAATGAAGAAGCCGGTTTGAAAGTTTATAGAACTCACGGAAAGATTTACGAAGACATGGCGGCGACGATTTATAACAAACAAATGGAAGACATTGAAAAAGGCTCGTTTGAAAGACAATTAGGAAAGCAAGCAATTCTCGGCGCGGGCTATGGTATGGGGCGTCAAAAGTTCCAACAAACTTGCGAAGGTTACGGAATGGACGTCGGTCCGGACCTTGCGAAATTTACGATTGCCGCTTTTCGCTCGAAGTTTTCAAACGTCGTCCAATATTGGAGGGACTTAGAAAACGCCGCCGTTCTTGCGGTTAAAAATCCCGGGAAACCCTATAAAGTGAATAACGTCGCTTTCAAAATGGCGAAGGGCTTTTTATGGGCTCGCCTCCCAAGCGGTCGCCTTCTCGCGTATTATAAACCAAGGCTCAAAATGAAAGAAACGCCTTGGGGCGAAATGAAAGCCGTCGTCACTTACATGGGCTTAAACTCGCAAACGAGAAAATGGGAGCGACAATCGACCTATGGCGGAAAACTTTGTGAAAACATAACCCAAGCCGTCGCCCGTGATTTGATGGCGGACGCTATGGTCCGCCTTGAAGCCGCCGGTTATTCCGTTATTATGACCGTTCACGACGAAGTCGTCTCGGAAGTTCCCGAAGGCTTTGGAACGGTTAAAGAATTCGAACTTATACTTAACACGCTTCCGAAATGGGCTCAAACCGGCGGTTCGCTTCCGGTCGAGTCCGAAGGATGGCGCGGGGAAAGGTTTAAGAAATGATGGAAGTTTACCTTTATATTATTTTAGTTCTTATTTATTTTAAACTTTCGGAAATTAACCGAAAACTATAAGGAGTTTTTTAACGTGAAATGCTTTAAGAAAAAACAAGTTGATAGCGGTCGCGAAATCGACGACCGCCTTCGCGAGCCCGGTCACGAATCGGGCTATAAAGTCCGAATCCCTTTTGCGGAGAACATTTTCGAGACTGAAAAAATCCGCATGAAGACCCGAGGAGAATATGCGAAAGGTTATCCCGAAGGGCTCGTCGTCCATTGGACCGCCGGATGGCATTTAAAGCGGGGGCTATGGGGAAACCCTTTTCCCCAACCGACTTTAAGGACGTCCGAGCTTGAAAAGTCTTCAAGAGACTACGCTTTAAGAACCGCAAAACTCGCCGTTAAAAACGGTCATAATTATTTGGTTATGGACGCCTTCGGACGTCTTTATCAATCGCGAGACCTTACGAAATGGGGTTATCACGCCGGGAAATCTTTTTGGACCGGGACGGGACATTCGGTCTCAAACCGTTTCGCCGGAGTCGAGATTCTCTCTCCGGGGGGACTTACGAAAACCCGAGACGGTCGCTTTATGACTTGGTTTGACTACGAAGTCCCAAAAGAACACGTCCGCGAAGTTAACGGGAGGTTCTTTCATAAATTTTCAATCGAACAAGAAAATCAACTTGTCCGCCTTTGTCTTTTCCTCGTAAGGAATAGCCCGAGAGTCGGTCGCGAGCCGGTTTTCCAAATCAAAAACATAGTCGGTCACGACGAAGTCTCTCCGGGAAGAAAAAGCGACCCGGGCGGGAGCTTGTCGTTTGGAATGAACGGGCTTCGTGACCGAGTTTTAAGAGAGATAAAAAGATGAACAAACCAACGATTCAAGTCTTAAAGTTAATCTATGAAGACGGCTCGGTCGCCCATTACACGGGGACCGTTCAAGCTCCGAGAGATAGGAAAGCCGCTATCGCTCATTTTCAAATTTTTGAGATTCAAGACCCAATGAACATGGTCGCCGAAGCTCTCGCCGTTTGTCGGAATACTCTTCAAACAATCGAGAAGAAGCATTTGTCCGACGAACAACGGGTCGAAATGCTCAAAAAGGCGGTCGAGAAATTAGACTCCGCCGGTTCTTAGCAAACCGGCTTTACTTTAAATTTGTTTTCAAGAGGAACGAGAGTCGGGTCGCTCGGCGTTTGGTCAAGTTTCAAATAACCGTCCGTGATAGCTTCGTCGAGAGTCGCGGTTTGAGCGGCGGTTAAAGTCACGAAAATGTCGCCCGAACTTGGGTTCGAAGGCGCGGTCAAAGGGAACGTTAAGTCGGTTCCGCCCGGAACGCAAAAAATGAGTTCGAAAGAATCGAACGAGTCGAGCGGAAAAACTCTCCCGTCTTGACGAACGTCAATCCAAAACTCGGAACGGCTCCCGATAATGATTTCTTGAATGTCTTCGTTTCTTTCGCAAGTCATTTTATTTTCTCCTTGAATTATTCTCTCACGTTCGCGTCGAGTCGCCCATTTGTTTTTATACTTCCTTCGAGGCGCTCATTTTGCTTGATTTCGCCCGTCAAATTATCGCCCTTGTCGACGGTCGCGACAACGCGTTCGGACTCTTTTACGTCCGCTTTGAGACGCTCTCGTCTCACGTTTGCGGTTATGCTCTTTTGCTTCGGGATAATTGTCTCCGGGATTTGGACGTTCACTTCATTTAAGAGGCGATAACGGTCAACGGCTCGCGAGTGAATGTCGCTCTCCGTCACGCCGTCGGATTCCATAACGCGAAAGAAGGCGAAAATTTCTTCGGTCCCATCGGTCGGAAACGTCCGGGCGTCTTCTTGGAAGAGCCCGTCTCCCCTATGAGGAAGCTCAAACGTCGAACCGAGAAGCGTTTGGTCGGCTTTTCGAAGGTCACAAAGAACCCTCTTCGGAAGAGACTCCGGTCCGTCGTGTAATTGAAGGGTCAAGTTATAAGGCTCGCCCGGTTGAATGGAGATAACTCCGCCCATAGTTTAATCCCGATAAAGTTTAAATTCTTCATAGCGGGAGCCGAAATCGTCTTCCGCTTCGATTGAATTTCGGACGTGGTCTTCGTCATTAAAAAAGACAAGAAAAATCCAATCTATGACCTTCGCAAGGGTCGCGACGCCCGGTTTTGGTTTCCCCGATTCAACGGCTCTTCCGACTCTTCCCGAAATTGACTCGTCCGGGAAACCAAGGAGGAAGACATTAAACGTTTGGTCAACTCTTAACGCTATTCTAAAACCATAAGTATATAATGAATAGGAACCAAGAGCCGCCCCAAGAGCCGCAAAGAGCCCGCCGATTAAGACGAGCGAAAAAAGGTAAGGAAAGACTAGGAGGGTTAAGAGAATCGCGAGAACTATCATAAATCCGACCCCTTATAAAGCCCGCCTTGAACTTCCTCATAGTCCCAATAATTTATTTTTGAAAGGATAAAATCCCGAACCGTAAAGCCCGGAGCGAGTCCCATGTTCATAAGCTCGGCGGTATGGTTTTGAATCGCGGTTAAAATATCTCGATAAGCCCATATAATATAGTCGGAAACTTCTTGTTTTATTGTCTCGATAAAGGCTTGCGACGTCGCCGTCGCCTCTTGTTCACTTGAGCCGCCGAGAATTAAAAGGTCTTGGATTTCTTTTTGAAGAAAATTTATAATATTTCGACGACGCCTTTCCGCCTCCGCCGGTCCCTTATAACCTTGATAGTTTTTTCGCATTATTTTACGAGTATATGAGAGCGAGCCGTCATTCTTGTAAAGACGGACGGTCTTCTCTCTTCGAGCGACATAGCCCGAAGTTATGTCGTCGATAACGTAGTCAAAAACGACATGGACGACCGGAAGAGAGTCTATTCGGTCGCCGTTTTCATCCATAGCGTAACCAATGGAGCGAAGAAGTCTTCCGAAGAGGAAGTCTTGCTCCCAATCAAAAGAGCCGTTGATTTCACTTTTATAATTTATGTCCGGACCTTCATAGCTTCGGAAGGCGGAACTCTTCACAAAGTCGTAAATTCGAAGGTCGCGTTCCTCTTTGAAATCGACGGCGAGGTCGTAAATTGAAGAGCCGAAGCGATTTATAAAGGCTTGGTCGACGTTGTATTTTATGACGTCGTCATGAGTGACCCAAGAGTTCGTCTCGTCGTATTTGTTAAAAATAAAAAATTGAACGTCGACGAAAATTTGGTCGGCGTAAGTAGTCGGGACGATTAACTTCATGGGACGGCCTCTTCAAGTAAAAGCGTGACGTGAACGTCACGGAGACTTCGACCCGTCCCAAGAAAAAAAGCATAGCGCCGATTCGGGACGACTTGGAAAGACTCGTCGACCGCTTCCCAAATCCAATTCCGCCCGCCCGCGATAAACTTCGTCGTCTCGGCGTCGTCACTTCTCGCGTTCCAATCGTTTTGGTCGGCGGTTGATATGTCTCCCGTGTCCGAGTCAGGGACGGAAAAAGCGCGGAGTTGAACGAGATTTCCCGCGCCGCGATTTCGGTCGCATCCTAAGAATAGTTTTTTAAGATAATATGTTTTGTCGAACATAAACGCGGCGGCTTCGTTCGGGATTCCGGCGTCCATAACAGTAAAAAACTCGTTATTCGCGACGCCGTTTATATTTATTTTAATTTCGTAGCGGTCTTTTTGGCGAAGAGTGACGTCGCCGGTTCCCGAATCGACTCCCGTTGAAACGATAGCGATTCCGTCTCCGGCGATAATTCTTCGAGTGACGGCGCTCCCGGACTCGGAGACGTTGAGGTCTTGTCTTTTGACCTCTCCGTCTCCAATGTCTCGGGTTTTAACTTCGGTTTTTGCCATAAAGCCGCGCCTTCATTTCTTATCGGTTATAGTCGACGAGAACTTTGTCGGTCGCGGTCAACGTGTATTCGAAAGTAATTGTCGAACCCGTTATCGTGTAGTCATTTCCGGAGCCTCTTTCCATGCGAAGACCGTTTAAATAAACACGCTCCGAACCAACGACCGGAGGGTTTGCAAGGTTTCCAAGAACGGCGGAACCGGAAGTCACGACGCCCGCTTCGCCCCGTAAGATTGTCGACGACGTCTCCGGTTCTTAGAATATCGGGCGACTCCGTGTTGTCGATAAGGTCGAAATCCGTTGAAACGTTAATCGCTCCGTCGGTCGCGACGTCTTTGTTTGCGATAAGCATATCGCCCGCATTTACGGCGAGGTTATTTGTCCCGTCCGTAATAGTCCCCGACGAAGTAATATAGAAGAAGTCCCCAACGACGAGTCCCGCTCCGCCGTCGAGATAGGCGTTTCCGGTCGTATTCCCCGAAAGGTCCGCTCCGGCGGCGAGCCCGCCTCTATATTGGAGCCCGCCCGTAATGGAGGCGGCGAGGGCGTCGAGTTGTTGTTTGTTGACGGCGTCTCTTGCGTTCGTTCCGTCTCTTAATCCCGTAATGGTCGCGTCGTTTGCGCCGTTTGTGATATTCCAATCGGACCCGTTTAAGAAGTTCGAAACGAGCTTCGCGAGTTCGATTGTTTGGTCTTTAATTTGTAAATTTCTTATTTGAGTAATAGCCATTTTAGGGTCTCCTTTCCTTACTTTGTGGTTATATTTTACTCTTTAATTATTTTCTTGAGAAGTTCTCTCCGTTGGCTCTTAATACTTGAGCGAATTCGACTTGAATCCGCAAAAGAAGGCTCGATTTTCGATAAAAAAGAATTATACTCTCGACGAGCTTCCGCCTTTTGTTTGTTGTCTTTGATTCCCTTTTCGATAAAATACCCGATAACGGAGAGAAGAGAAGGGAGAATCATTTTTATAATGGCGACCATTTTTATTTCCTTATAAGAAGTTTCTCATAACCAATTAAAGTCATTTTATGAAACTTTTTTGAAACCGGCTCCATAAAAACGACCGCGCATTTTCCCCGGGGAATGTCGAACTCGAACTGTTTTCCTTTCCCGGTTATCCCGCAAGGGTTTGAAGTCGTCTCGACCTCAACTTTAAAACTTATTTTTTGAGCGAGACCCGTTCTCGCTTGACAAACGGTCGTCCCGTTTGAGTTATACGCTCTCCCGTTGCATTGAATAAGAGCGGGGAGAGTATAATCGTCGGACTCGAAATCAATAAACGCCCACGAGTGACGGCCTTTTTCAAGTTCAAAGCCTCCGAGTTCCATAGGACACGCGCCGTCGGCTTCGAGCGGAGTCGGATAAAAGTCGAACTTCACTTCGCGCTTAACGTCGATTTTCTTTCGACCCCATCCGAAGAGCCCGGTTTTAATTTCTTTTTTAACATTCCAAGCGGCTTCCTTCGACTCTTCTTTATGACAAGTCGTCATGACAAAAAGGTCCAAATCGCCGCGCGCTTCGACGTGAAAAGAGTATTTCGAAGCCTTGGGGAGAACGCCGACTCCCTCAAACGTTTGACCATTGACTTCGACTATCATGTCCCTTTTATAAGTCACTTCGGCGTCGAGGTTTTGACGTTCGACCGTGTCCGACTCGCAAGAGATAAAAAAGACCATGAAAATAAGTAGGATTAAATTTTTCATAAACTGAAAAAAGGGGCGCGGACGCCCCTTTCCTTTTTTACGCTTTAAGTTTTTTATAAAGGTCAACCGAACGCATAACCGCCGAAACCATGTCGTCGACAATGTCGAGACCTTCTTCGATAGCGGCTTCGAGCTTGTCGTCGACAATGTCGAACTTATCGCGAATTTTCCCGAGAAGAGTTTCTCTCTCGGCTTCGTCAAGGTCCAAGAATTCCGCTTTTGCGGCTTTGAAATCAACTTTCCCGAGAGCCGTCACTTCGTCAAAAAGAGAAGTCAATTCGAGATAGCGAGCCATCCCTTTCGTTCTTCCCATTTTGTCGCCGACGTTCCCCAGTTCAAAAGCGAGCATGATAATAGGTGTAAGGTTTGCGATTCCTAGTTTTTGATTTTCCATAAATCTTTCCTCCATTATTTAATGAAAAAGTCGAGAGCTTTCGTTCCCCCGACTATGATTAACCCAATTACTCCGAGTTTAGTTTTATTGATAGCGACCTTTTTGTCGACCGCCGCGATTTCTTTTTCGACTTGGTCGATTCTTTTGTGGGCTCTTTGGTGGTCTTGTCGGCTTTCCTTAAACCCGTCGTTAATGTCTTTTCGTATTTCCGAAATTAAATCAAAAAGAATTTTTTCTCCGTCACTCATTGACATGAGAGAACCTCCAATTTATTGACAAGTTTTATAAGCGTCGATTTTCGCAAGAAGCGCGGTTTTATCGGCTTCAAGAATTGTCGTTCCGTTTGCGGGAAGGGCGACGAGATCGGCTCTTACGTTACAAACGTTTCCGTCCAAGAGGTCGTCTCTCATCGTTTTAAGGTCTTTTCGAAGTTGTCGCCTTTGAGCCTTTGAGAGCCCTTTTCCCTTATTCAAAAGTTGAACTTGAGCATAAAGGCGCTTTCCGAATTCCATGTCTTTAAGTTGACTTTGAACGGCTTGTCGCTCAGCCTTTTTCGCCGCTTGACTTGCATCAAATTGAGCTTTCAAAGTTTCGTTAACGACCGCGCGAGAATACCCGGCGGGCTTTTGCTCGTAGCGAAGAAGCATCGAACAATATACTTCGGAATTGTCTTCGGCGCGAATCGCTTCGCCTTTTCCCGTGCAATCGAGAGCGGCGAGTTTTTCTTGACAGTCTTCAAGAAGCGTTTTTGATTCGTCGATTTCGGTCGTCGCCGGGTCGTCGGAAACCGCCGCGCAGGCGACAACGTCCGTTTTCGAGTAGACGGGCTTTGTTAAATCGTTGACCATGACTTCTTTAAGTTCAATGAACGCCGGGTTTGAGCCGACCGGAACTTTATAACAAGTCCCGGGACAAGCGGCTCGCCTTGAAACGCTTGTCCAATTTTTTGAGAGAATCTCCGACTCGCGGACCCATTGGGCCCTTGTCGTTGTAATTGTTAAAAGTATGAAAGGGATTAAAAACTTCATTTATTTTTCTCCTTAAAATTGTTTATTTTTTGAGCAAGCAAGGGCGAAAGATGTATCGTCGTTGCCCCCGCTTGAACTTATCCGAGTGATTACTTTTACAGTTTGAAGAAGTGAGGGAGTATCTATTTGCCCCCCTCCCGTCTGCTGAAAATTTGAGATTCTTTCGACTTGTAGGGCTTTTAAAGTACATTTAAAGCCGGAATCGACAAAAGTAAGAGTTATGTCCCCTATAGAGTTTCGTGCGACACTTTGAATAAACCAACAATCCGGGTCGGAAGAGTCAAAAGTCGCCGAGCCCGTGTTCGTTATATGGCAAACGCCTTTTTCGGACCCTCTTTCGGCTCTTGTCGAAACCTGATTAACGAGAATCGGTTGGACGGTCGGAAGTTTAAAATCGTCGCCTTTTGAACATTTTAAAACACCACCATAACTAAGATTGTTCCCGCCCCCGTCGTTGATTCCTATTATTTGGACGCTCGAAGCCGAAGGAGAAGAGAGGAAAAATTGACCGTTTTCTTCGCTCGTAAAAGTACAATTCGGCGTCTGTGAAAAGACGCCCGTATTAAAATTGATCGTACAAATCGCGTTAACGTTGTTCGTCACATTATTAATCCAATCGGTGTTCTCCCTCGAATGGTTAGATGAACCCGTACATTCTAATTTTGCTGAAAAACTATTTATGTTTTCCGAAACTTTCGGAATCGACTTATAAACTTGGACGGATTGTTTTGCGTCCGCGCCTGATTTCGTAACATTAACCGAAACGGAATCATTTATTAAGACGTCGGATAGGTTTACAATTTGATAACTAAACCCGGTCGAATTTTCTGCGGTAATATAAACTATCCTATCGTCATTTTTCCCGCTGATTAACACGGTCGGCGTTTCGCCGAATACGCCGGGGGAGTAAGCACAAGTATAGTTCCCCGTGGAAGGATTCGAGCAACTACCATTAATAAAATCGACATTCTCCCCATCTACAATACCTCCGCCGTTAATTCGAGCGGCGAAAACGTCCGGCGTTGTCGTTTCACTTAACCCGATTAAAGTCCCGAGATAGACTTTGTCAAACTTAATTAACGGGGAAGCCGAAGCGCCCGAGTTAAAAATTCTTAATCTTAGTTGAGCGAGATTCGCGTTCACTAAAATATCGGAAGCCGTCGGACATAAGAAGAACACGTCTTCCGCCGCCGCGATAGTATGCGCCGGGAGAGGAATATTTTTAAAAGTCGCCCCTGAAAGGTCGACGATTCTTAATTCCAAGTTATTGTCGCCGCCTATATATTCAATGCGAGCTTGACAAGCTCTTCCCCGGAAAATATCTCGGTCGACATTTAATAATGGTCCTTGAACAAAATTGTTTTGAGCCGAAGGCGTATATTCGAAACTTTGTTCTCCCTCCAATGGGTCGGAAGTATTGAGCGTAAAAGTCCCGCCCGTATTGGTCCAATTCGTCAAGCCGTCTTCCGCGTTCGGGTTTTGGTCGTCGAGAAATGCGTTATTGAAGTTCTCTCCGCCCCCGCCTCCGGAGCCGCTTCCTATTTTCTTTATGAGCGTCCCGTCGTTTGTGAATGATAAGGCTCCGGCGGTATTATCCCAAAAAAACTTCGGGTTATTCGCGCCTTGACCAATGTCAAAAGTCCAAGTTTTATCGGAAGCCGTTCCGTCCCCAAGGGTCGCGGAATTCGTTCTTAAAAGGAGACTTCCGTCTCCCGAGTTCGCTCGGATTGAAGGATTTGTCCCCGCTCCGGTGTTAAAAATTAAATCTTTTAAGCTCCCGTTTGCGCCGCCTCCGAATTGGAGAACGTCGTTCGTGAACTTCTTCGGAGCCGCCGCAAAAGTCGCGACCGAAAAGAGAAGTAAAAGAAACGATAAGTTTTTCATAATTATGCTACCTCGTTTATAACGTTGATTTCAGTATTGAGCCCATTGTCTTGAATTTCGTCGTCGTTGTCGAAGAAATAACTTTGAAAAAAAGCCGTATTTTTCGCCGTCGCTTGAACGTCAAAAACCACGTCGCCCGGGTTATTGAATCCGACAAAACGTCCGCCGATAATTTGAACACGGTTCGCGTTTGAGATTTGGAAAGCGACGGGGATATTATCAACCGTCGTAATTTGAACGCCCGGTTTGAATTCGATAACAAGGTCCGTCAAAGTGTCAATGTCGACCCTTGCGGCGAGAACTTGGTCCGCCGTGACAAGAATCTTACTTTGAGAGCCTACTCTCGCAAGAGCCGCCGGGAGGTCCGCATCGGTTCCGCCGACTCCGACAACCGCGTCATAGTTATTTTGTTGCGCCGCGACCGCGTCGATTTCTCCGTCGAAATACGAAACCCATTGGTAAACTAGGTTTTGCCAGTGATTAAAAAACTCATGAGGGGGAATCTCCGCGACCCATCCGAGAGCGTTTTTCGCGGCTCCCGGGTTTTGAATCGCGGCTCCCGGGTCCGTCGCCCATATTGGTAAAGAACTAGGTTTCGCCATTTTTATTTCTCCTTCTTATAAAAGTTTAAGCCCTTATTCGCTTTACGTCACGCTTTGAAACTTCCCGCCGAAAATATGGTCTTGAAGAGTCCCAAGACCGGCGACGTCGTTTCGATTTGGATTTAAAAATGAAAAAGGGAGAGCCGTGTCATATAAAAACGCGAATTCTCCCCCGCTCGTTTGTGTTATGTCCGCAAACCCTTGCGCCCCGGGAGCGCCGACAAAGCCGAAAGGGTTTGTTTTTGAAAATTGACCAATGCGGTCGACTCTTATCCCGGCTCCGACGACTCTTTGGAGCCTTTGGAGAATGAAAGAAGCCGTTATCGGATTGATAGTCCCGTTTGAGAGAAGAATCATTCCGCCCGGGAAGTGTTCTTGAAGCTCCGCCCGTTCCGCTCTTGTTATGATTTTATAAACGTCGACGACGCGAACCGTCTCTCCTTGAGAGACGTTCTCTCCGATTTTCGAATATAAAAGAATCTTATAAAAATCGTCGTCAAAGCCGAGTCTCTCTTGACCGACAATGGTCCCAAAATCGTCGAGCGTTTGTCCGACCGCTTCGTCAATCCAACGTCCCAAATAAAGCGAGTGAGAAGCGTCTTCGAGGTCTTGAACTTGGGTCACGAAAGCGTCGAGAATCGCCGTAAGATTTGGCGCGTCCTTGTATTGAGAAATCAATCGGTCGCGCGCTTCTTGAACGTGGTTTTCGATTTTATCGACTATCATTTTTTAAATTCTCCCTACGACTACGCGTGAAGAATCCCATTCGGAAATCTCCGCCGCGTCTATCGCGATATTATCGGAAAGCGTCGGGTTCGCCGCCGTTCCGACTCGAAGTTCGACGTCGGTTATTCCCGGGATTGATTCAATCGAACAAATAAGTTTCGGAAAGACGATAACGTCTTGACCGATTCCAAGGGCATTTCCGAAGGCGACTATCGCCGCTTGAACTTGAGCGTCTCCGTCTCCCGGATAATTCGCGTCGACCGAAAGGTCGATTTCGACATAAATCGGAACGCCCGTCGGACGAGAGAACTTCACGGTTTGCGCGAAGCCTTGCGAGTCCGTAAGCGGTCGAGTAATGGAGCCGAAAGTTTCAATCCCGGCGGGTTTATTTTCAAAAATTTCCGTCGCTATTTCGTCAAGGTCTCCGCCTTCGACGACCATTTCGAACGACTTCGCCGGTCTTCCGTCGACTTCAATTAAAGCCGTATTTTCAAAACCAACGACGGCGGTCACGCCTTCGAGGTCCGCGAGAATGGAAAGGATAGCCCCAAGGGTTCCGGCTCCGGCTCTTTGAAGAGAAGACTCTCTTCGTTGCTTTAAGCTCGCGTCGTCTTCAATTTCACGACCGACCAAAGCGTCGGCGACGTTGACCACGTTGTCGAGTCCGGTTATTGGGTTTTCAATGACTGTTAAAGCGCGCGCCGGAGCGGTTTTTTCTCCGATTTCTTCGGCTTCCAAAGTCGCCGAGCCCGAAGGAACTCCCTTCGTCGTCTCGACAAGAGAGGTCGTCACGGCGACCGCCGAAGCGGTCAAAGTATTTTCAACGACCGAAAGGAGCGGTTTGTCTTCTTTCCCGTCGACTCCTTGAAAGGTGATAACGAAGCCGGAAAGGAAGTCGCCCGCCACAAGGACGGACGACAAGGAGGAAAGAGCGTTGAGGGCGTTCTCAACGTCCGTCGCATTTGAATTAAAATTAATTAAAGCCGTGTCTTCGCCATTGAGTGAAAGGCGAAAAGAACCGGCGTCGGGAGTCGCCCCAAAAGTCAACGTTTGAACTTCGTCGACTCCGGCGATTAAGGTTAAATCATTCGCAAGAACAAAACGCGCGGTCGTGTCGTTTAAAACTGAAAAGACCGAGCCCGCCGGGATAATGGTTCCGGCGGTTCCTTTGAAAAGAAGGTCGACCGTTGAGCGCGTTCCCGGTTGACGAGTCAAGCCCGTAAGAGAAACAACGTTGTCAAGCGTAAGACCTTCGGCGGTCGCCGGATATTGGGAGTTATAAACCGCTTCGGCGAGTTCCCATAACTCCGATTCACGTTCGGAGAAAATTCCGACAAGTTGACCGAGAACCGAACTCGGAAGGAGGTTAATAGAGTTCCCAAGCTCTCCGCGAAGAGAAGTCTCGATTTCCGTTTGAATGTCCGCGATTCGTTTCGGGACGAACCCGCTTTGAGTTAATCCAAAAGCCATTTATAAGTCCTCGTCAAAAAGTAAAATTCCGAATTCAGTTAACGCCGTGAACTTCAAGGAAAGTTCGCGTCCGTTAATTTCGAGTAAGAAACTTTGAAGCTCGATAATTCCGGGAGAGTTTAAAATCTCGTTCTTAAAGAGAGAATCAACCGTGACCGGGTTCGGGTTTTTCTTCAAAACTTCTTCAAAATATGGGAGCCCTTCTCGCGTGTCGAGAAACCATTCTCCGCGAAAGACTCGAAGGCGTTGTCGAAGGACTTGAGCGACTCCGTCGACGCCCGACATCGTTCGTTGAGTCGATAGCGATTGAAGCCATTACGTTATCCTTCCGTCAATGGTTCCGGCGTTGGTTTGTCCTTCGCCGGTTATTGGAGCGGGCGTCGAGTCTTGAAAAGTTCCCGGAGAAACCCCAAGGTCTCCCGCTTGGAACTCAATTTGAGCCCTTCCTACTTCGGCGATAATTTCTTCCGCCCATATTAAGAGAGACGCTTTAACTTTCGTCTCGTCCGCCGGGTTAAGAGTCACGCCCGTAAAAAGTCGATTAAATAAGTTGTCCCGAAGTCGGGTCGTATTCATGGGCATAAAAAAGCCTACTCCTTAAAAGTGTCGATTTTGGTTTTAAGCGTCGGAAACGTTTGTCCAAATCCGACGAGCGGTTGTAGTCCGAGAAGCGTCAACGTTTGCGCTCCAATTATTTCGGTCAAAAGGTCCGAGAGAAGCGAAATAAGTTCTTCGGACGCGTTGGAAATCGTGACCTTTCCGCTTGGTTTAAGTGTAAAAGTTAAGTCGCCGATCCTTCGGACTTTGGGAAGCCTCCGGGAATTCCGTAAGCATCTGACAAATTGAATCGTCGAGGGTCGTTAGGGGAAACCAAGCCGCCCGCTTCTTTCCAAGAATCAAGGCTCCTTTGTGAAAATACGAGAGTAACATAGTCGCCCTTTTTTAAGTCGAAGTGAATATGATGGGACGACGAGCGAGGGAAAACTATCGGGACGTTATTTATAATAGGGAGATTGACGACTCTTCCGTCGAGATATTTCCTTTTTAACGCCGGTTGAATTTTCGCCGTTTGGTTCTCGCGGTTATAAGATTCAACGACGCCCGGGAGACAAACGTTCACGTCGGCGAGCCGAGCGTCTATTGCTTGGTTAAGAAGCTCCGGAAGAGTTATGTTTTCGCTTCCTCTTTTTGTCATTCGATGGCTTCTCCTTCGCAAGTAAATTTCCCGTCTTTATTATCTCCCGAAAAAGTGACCTTGCGAACCTTGAAAAAGGCGGGAAGGAAAATTGATTCTCCGATTTCGTCGAGCGCCGAAAAAATAGCGATTTCTCGTCCGACTCGAATATCCGGGTTAAGAAGACAAGAAAAACGGAGAACGTCGACGAGCGCCGTTTGTCCGGTTTTATTCTTCTTTTCCCGAAAGGCTTTTAAAAGTCCGGTTTCTTGAGTTAATAAGACGGCTTGTTCGGTCGTTTTCCCGTTTTCCGGGAGAATAATTAACTCCCCGTTTTGGACGGACCATTCGAGCCCTTGTTTGCGCGTAAGCTCGTCGAGGCGGTCTTTAACTTTCCCGGTCGCCGAATATCCGGAATTGAATACTTCTTGAGTTATCCCTTCGATAGCGCCCTTCGTGACGTCCAAGGCTTTCGCGAATTCGTCGACGACCGAACCAAAGGAGATTCCCTCTTCGAACGATTTGTCGAGAGTCTTCTCCGCGAGAGCCTTGGTTCCTTCGCCGATTTTAAAGTTCGTGACGAGTTCCGTTCCGCTTCGTTGCGTGGAAATGTCGAGGACGTCTCCGCTTGATATTTCTTTTATGAGCGGGATTTCATTAAGACCGGAATAACCGGCGCGAAGTTTATAAACGAGCCCTTCGTCTTTGAGACGGTCTCTCGTCGTTTTCGATAGGTTTGTGACCGTGACTCTCCCCGGGTTCGCGTTTGAATCCGCCGTTTTCGTAATTGAAAAACCGATTTTAAGGTCTCTAAAAATGAAACCTTCTTGACCGGGCTTTCCGACTTCGAATTCGACGACGCGATTAAAGAGAGTTGTCATTCGTCCGCCTCGTTATAAAGTAATTGGTGAGAGACGCCGAGTTCGTCCCGTCCGGGATTGTCGTTCGTCCCTTCCCGGTTAAAAACGAGAAACTCGTTTTCCGGTTGACCCGGAACGCGAAATCTCCCAATGAGACCGACGCCCGTTTGAAGAGGAATCCCCATAATGAGGTCGTTTTCTTGTTCGTCTTGAACGTCAAGAAACCAACGGTCCGGACGAAGAGAGTAACGAAATGAAAGAATGAAAATCGAACCGTCAAGTTCGACTCTTTGTGAGTAATTTGGAAGGTCATTTCGAGTGAAAATTCTTTGAATCGCCATGTTAACTTCCTACCGACTTATATAAATCGAATAAGACCGAACTCCCGCGCTCTTTAAGATTCGCGAGTGATTTGGTCTTCTTTCCGATTGATTGTTTTTTGACTTTCGAATGATTTGAACGACTCTCGGGAATGTCAATCGTTTGACTCTCAACTAGGCGAATGACTTCACATTGAGCCGTAAATCTCAAACTTTGACCGTCCTTATAGTTAACCGGAATTGTCAAGTTCGTAATAATAACGTCGTCGTATTTTTTGAGCCCGGTTAAAACCGTGAAAGGGATTTTATTCTTCCAAAAGTTTTCGAGTTGAATAAGCGCGACAATGCGTTTTAAAGCCGCTCCCGCGTCCGGAATTAAACCCCCGCTCAATGACCCAACGGCTCCCGAAAGAGCGCCGAAGCCCGCATTTTGGACGCTTAAAGCTATGTCTCGAATGTCGTTCGAGGGAAGAGGCGCTTCGGAGATAATTCCTTCAATTTGAAACGTCTCGTTTTGGAGGTTTATGTTATCGGCTACGTTTGAGCCGTCTTCGATTTCGTTTTGGGTTACTCGGGCGACGCGCGTGTGAGATTCTCGAACGGTCGCGTCGAGTTGTAAGAATCCAATTTTCGAACCCGCTTCGAGTTCGTAAAAAAGAACCGTTCTTTTAACCAATGTCCCGACCGCGCTTCCGAAAATCGCCATAATTATTTTACTCCGCTATAGGGGACGCGACTTGTTCTCGCGTGTCCTCAAATAAACTTGTTAACGAGTCCATGATTCCCGCCTTCGCCGCTCCCGCGACTTCTTCCGGAGGCGTCCCGGCGGGGACATTGACTTCAATCGGAGCCGTTACCGTCGTGTTATTTCCTCCGGCGGCTCCCGCCGTTGCGGTCGAATCACTTGGACCAAAACCAAGGAGACCGCCGATTCCGTTTCCGATGGCGTTTAATGGGTTAATCCCTTCCGTAAAAGTCCCGAGACCTTTTTTAAGAGAGTCAAGAACTCCGCCCCCGCTTGTTAAACTCTTGACCGTTTCGACGAGTCCGCGAATCAAAGAGATAGCCCCTCGAATCGGCGTCGTTATTAAGGCGATAGCCCCTTGGACCACGCCCGGGAGTTGATTAAACTTCTCCCCGACGCTTGCGACAAAGTTTCCTATCTCGTTAATGATTAAGCCAAGGACCGAGCTTTCGCCGTTGAAATAAGCGAAAATGTCGTCAAAGATTAAGAAAATTAAAGCCGCCGCCGCCGCGATAGCGAGACCGATTAAAAGAAATTTCCCGATAAGTAAAAGAAGCCCTATGTTCGTCACTCCGACCGCCGCCGCGAGCCCTGTAAAAGCCCCGATTAAAGAGCCGACCCCGAGGACGACCGTCGAAATTAAAAGGATAAGAGGACCAAGAACCGCCACGATTCCGAGAATGACGACGATAATTGTCTTCGCTCTCTCGTTAAGATTTTGGAAGAAGTTAACCATTCTCATGACGACTTTAAGCGCCTTTTGAGCGGGCGGGATTAAGATTTTTCCAAAAGAGACGGCGAGGTCGTTAAGCCTCGAACCAAGGAGTCGCATTTGGTTTGCAAAACCTTGATTCGTCCGAGCATAGTCGCCGATGGCGTTTTTACTTTGTTCTTGCGCGAGTTGTAAGGTCGCAAATACTTTAGCTTGGCGTTCACTCTCGAAAGTTAAACCTTTTTGAGTGTTTTGTAGGATTCGAGCTTTAACGTCCGCATCCAGTATCTTGATACCTAGTGATTCCATGCTGTCCGTTTGACCTAGTAGCCCTTTTGTCAAAGCCCTAGAAGCGCCTTCGGCTCCGCCCGAAAAGTTTGTGAATGAAGCAAGGTCGACCGCAAGTTCGTTAACTTGTTTTGATAAGTCGAGCGCCGATTCTCCCGTGAAACCGAATCCCGAAAGAAGGTCTCCCGTGTCCCCGAGAAGTTCCCGGGCTTTTGTCGAAGAGAGACCAAAGTTTTCGGCGAGGTTATTCGCGACCTTTTCGGATTCCTCCGAAACGCTTTGAAAGACCGTCGCGAATTTTGAGAAGGCTTCTTCGGAGTCCGACGCCGCTTTAAGAGCCGCCGCGCCGATTCCGACAATGGGGAGAGTGACGAAAGTCGTTAAAGAACCTCCGACTTTTTGAGCCCTTTCCGCGATTGACGTTAAGCCGCCTTTTGATTTCTCGATAGCCCCGTCAACTTTTGCGACCGAAGACTCGTCGAGCTTAAATCCAAAACGAGCGAAAAGTTCTCTCAAAATCATTTCTTCTTCCTTGACGCTTTCGAAGCTCTCGCCTCGATTTCCTCTCGAATGTCTAAGGCTTCGTGAAAGTCCAAGACGTCACAAAGGGTTAAACATTCGTCGATTTCTCGAAAGGTCGTAACCTTTGCGAGAATCGGTCGAAAGATAAACCAATCGACCGTCGACCGTTCCGGAATTGAATACTCGTCGGACCCGGAGGTCTTTTTTATCCGACGAGGTCTTTTAAAAAATCGGAGTAATTTGTCTCAAGGACAAATCGCGCGAGCTTAAACATTCCCGCCATCCCTCCATGTTCGGAGAAATGTCCGTCAATACTTGATAACTTTTTCCATTGGTCGCCGTCGGTTGAAAAAGTGACGTACTCCGGAGAAATAATTCTTTTAAGAATCGACTCCATTTCGTTTTCGTCGAGCTTTTCCGTTAAAACGGACAAGGCTTCCGAAATTAACTTCCCGTCGATTTCTTGTTCGAGAATCCCTTTCGCTCCGTCTTTTTTCATCCCGGCGAGCTTCCCAATGGGTTCGCCGACAATCTTAATAAGACGAGTTAAAAGTTTCGAAGCTACGATGGGCGACATAGGCGTGACGCTATATTGAACGTCGCCGATAGTTGTTTTTTGTGGTTCTCTCATTTTCGTTTCCTCCCGTTTTCGTTAATGAGTCGCCGACGGGTTAACGTCGACGTGAATTTATAAAGCGCGGGCAACGCCTCCCGCGCTATTTAAGAAATCTTAATTTCCGCCGACATTCATTTCGAGGTTTTCGCATTGAATGACATATTCGCGAGTCGAGTTTTCCTTCGCGTATTGGGTCGAAGGAAATTTCACGATATAAGCCGCCTCGCTTTTGTGAACGTCGTTTCCGGAGTTGTCACGGATAAGAACAATTTTCCCCGCTTTATTCGCGTTTTTTACTCTCGTCCCTTCTCCCGAAGTCGAAGGCGCATAAGTATAAGCGTCCTCGTCTCTTTCAACCGTGATAAAAGTTCCTTCGGCGAATCCCGAAATCACTTGTCCGTTAACAATGACACTCATGTCGGCGGGTCTATATTCTCTCATGACTTTTTCTCCTTATTTTGGAAGTTAAACCGTTACAACGCCTTGAATTTTAATCTCATGGACCGCGCCTTGAAGTAAGGCGTTAAACTTAACGTCCGGAAGAATTCTTGAAGCTCGGTCGTTGAATGAAATGTTCGCAAGAACCGGCTTAATGATTTCGACGGACCCGTCAACTAAGATTCCTTGATTTACGGCTCTTCTCATTACGCCTTCCATTTCGTTAATGATAAGGTCGACGCCTTGGTCGGTATAAGGAACTTTCGGAAGGTTAACAAGGCGAGCGAAAATCGCTTCTTGTAACCTTGCGTGTAACCAATCGACTCCGCGAATCTCGTCGATGAAAGAGCCGTCTCCCATCCAACCTTCTTCGGCTATGTCGGTTCCGCCGACGTCGTTATAATAAGTAAGAGAGCCCGGTTCGGCGGAGAGACAACGTCCCATCCAAGCGATTTCGGGATATTTCGTCGCCGCTTCCGAGTTGTAAAATGAGAATGAACGAAAACGACTATTATCCGCGAAGCTCTTCGCAAGATCGCCCGTTGAACTTGGGTTAAGCATTTCCGCATCGGCGGAAGCATGACCCGAGATTCTTCTTTGAGTCGCAACGTAAGCGGCGCAAGCCTCTTGGTCGGCGAGAGTTCTCGATTCCGTCGCGAGCGCGTACCAATCGGAACGCTCGTCGTCGATAGCGGCGAGAGCTTCGGCGATTGTCTCGACTCCTTCGACATAACCGACGAGAACTTTTTCCGGGACTAGGTCTTGGGAAAAATAAGCGGTTAAGGCGTCAAAGACTACGCCCGAAGTAAAGTCGTCTTTGAAGGACGTTTGGTCGTATTCCGCGACTCTCGTCGTTTGTCCGGCGGGCTTTAAAGCGTCGTCGGTTACGAGAAGAAGCATAACTCCGAAGCCCTTTTGAGGGACCGGAGTCGTTTGTCTATCAATTTGAATGTTAATAATTCGGTCGAGTTGACTCATGATTTTATCTCCTTTTAAGAATCACTTATCGTAAGTTTTCCGGCTCCCTTCACTTGGTCCGCCACGTCTTTTATAGTTCCGTCGAGAACGACTTCTCCAATGGTCTCGACGGTCTCACTCATTGACGAAACGACTCGGATTCTTACGTCCATTTGAGCCCGTTCTTCATAATTAGAGTTTAACAACGCCGATAAGTCTTGAATAGACAAAGCGTCAATAAAAGCGAAACTTTGTCCCCGGGCTTTCGCCGTAAAGCGAGCGGATTCCCGGAAGCGCCGACTTTGGATTTTGGTTTGAAGAAGCCCCATTTTTTGAAAAGCGTTTTCTCGAAAAATTTGAATCGAAAGAGTTAACTCGCGTTGACCCTCCGTTTTTATCGTTACGTTATCGCCATTCGCTTCGACCGTTTCCGAGTCTTGTCCTTCCATAACAAGCGGCGTAATGAATTTAAGAGTCCCATAATTCCCGGACTCGGGTCTCGGTCCCGCTTGGTCCTCAAAGATAAAAGGCTCGACTCCCGTCGCTTCTTGAAGAATACCGACGAGGGAGGCTTTAAGAATGTCGAGTCTTATTTCTCCGTTCATTAAGTTTCGTCCTTCTTGAGAATAGCGATTGACTTAAAATGAGGAATCAAGTCGTCATATTTTCGGACTTCAAGAACTTCCCAATGGCGACCGTCATAGTCTATGACGTCGGCGTCGCATCCCTTCTCTTGAGTCCGGAGTCTTTCGGTCGTGTATATTTTCAAAGCGGCTTCAATGTGAGAGCCGAAGGTTTCACGAATTTTCGTGATATTTCTTTCCGGTTGAATCGACCCGAGAACCTCGACCGGAGCCGTTTGGTCTTGGACGATTTGTCCTTCGACATAGCGAACGGGTCCGCGCCTTAAAATTCTTACGACGTGGGATTTTAAAAGTCTCATGATTCGACCTCCCACGCTATCGCTTGTCTCATTCGACCTTCGTCGATAAGAGGGTTCGCCGAGCCTTTTCGAGCGATTGTCGAAGGAGCGTTCGGCGGGTCTTGAAGGGTCGTAATTTTCGAGACGATTTGTCCTCGAATGAACTCCCCGAGAAGCCCGAGAGCCGTTTTCGGGTCCATTGAGCCCGAAGCGATTTGGTTTAAATATCGGTTCGCTTGTTGAAAAAGAGCGAAGCGGTTTTGGTCCATAGTTGAACGGATAAAAGAACGCTCCGGGATTCTCCCGTCGCGAGTTCCGAACTCGTTCGCGCCCGCATAGGTCGCAAGCTCCGAGCCGGACTTCCCAAGAACGCCGACTTTAACAAAGGGCTCGCTCGCGAGTTTCTTCGCGTCGTCCATGAGGGCTTTAAAACCCAAATCTTTGTCTTCGACAAACTTACTCATAAGACTTGAGCCCCTATCGTGTTTTCCTTGGTCAAGCGGAGATATTGCAAGCCGTATTGAGTCGAAGCAAGCTCTTCCATTTCGGAGCCGCCTCCGACGTCATAAGAGACCGACAAGTCTCCGGCTTTTTCCGACGTGATTTTCCCATTCGCCGCCCGGGATGGGTCGAGAATGGTCGCCGTGTGGGCGGTCATTAAATAAACCGCCATTTTATAATTTTGGTCCTCGCAAAAGTTCTTTTTCCCGACTCGGGTTTTCGCCGTGTCGAAGAAGAATTGGACCTTCGCGTTTGCGAGACAAGCGAACTCGGAAAAAATCTTTAAAAATTCGGTCAAAGTTGGTTCCATATTTCTTTCCCTTGTCTTATTATGGGCGTTCCCTCACGCAGTACATATTTTGAAGGAACGCCCGAGACCTCGTCCATGAGGTCTTTTTTTTTTTATTCTTCGTCGGCGTCGTCGCCTTCTTTTACGGCGTTTGCGATATATTCTTTTTGTTTCTTAATCGCATCCTTCACGCCTTTTCGTTTTTCTCCGGCGAGCCATTCGTCGAGAAGAGCTTCGTCGGCGGTTTCTTTGACGAGCTTTTTCGCTTCGTTGACGGAGAACGCTCCCAAGCCTTCTTCGAACTCATCGTCCATGCGCTCGTCCATGTTTTCGAGGTCGCCCTCTTCGATTTTTTCTTTAACAAGCGGCTGAATTTCTTTCCATGATTTGGCTTCAATTTCTTGAACTCCGGGCATAATGCGGACGTTTCCGCCTTTTACGGGAACGACGACAATTCTTAACGTATTATTTCGAATTAACATTTTCTTTCCTCCTTAAATGTTTATTCAAAAAAGGCGCGCTCTCGGCGCGCCTTTTCATTTTTTAAAAGTTTATCGGAATTAAAGTCCGTCGGCAAAAGAAGCCGAAAGCGGATAATACATAATCCCGCCGCCGATTCTTTGATGGCAATAAACCACGAATTCCATTCCTTCTTCTTGGGGAGAGAATTGCTCAAAGTCGACCGGAATTTCAAGAGTAACCGCGTCCGGGTCTCTCTTGTAGCAAAACATTCTATCCGTTGCCGACGCTCCCGCGCCTTTCAACTTATAGTAGTGGTCAACGTTTTGAATGAACGGGTTCGACTTCAAGAAAAAATCAAGAATCGTCGTGTCACTATCGTTTGAACGAGGCGTCGACGCGATGAAAGTATATTTTTCAATCGGAAGTAGAATCGTGTTCGGAACTTCCACGCCGTTCGTAGTTTCTACGATGCTATTCGCGATTAAATTAAGGTCGCGAATGATTTGGTCGGGAGTCTTGTCCGCCCATAGCTTCGAAGAACCCGCTCCGTCCGCCGGAAGAACCGTTTCGGGGATATTTGGGTGATTGAAAAGACCAAGAAGACCCGTTTCCGCGTCTCCGAAAGCCGCGATTTCGTCTTCTTTTTGAAGCATGGCGCGACGAGCGGCGTTCGCTTCTCTTTGTTCAAGAGACGCCCCGGTCATTTGAGCTTCGCGAATGTCTTGGATTGAGTAACCGTAGCTATCACCAAGAGACTTCACGGGCGAACGGAATTCCTTTTTTCTCACGTTCACGCGAGGGAAGTCTTTCGCGTAAGACTCGATAATTTTCGCAACGCCTACCATGTCGTATTGAAAATACTTGATAGTGTTCGCGCCCGGACCGGCTTCGTTTGAAATCGGGATAAGGCTTCTCATTTTAAGTTCGGGATATTTTTTGTCGTAGGTTTTCGACTTTACGCTCTCAAGTTCCTTGAGAAAAAAGATTGTCTCTTGCGCGTCGAGCTTAACCATTTCTTTATTCTTACTCATGACTTTTTCTCCTTAAAAGTTTTGGTTATGGAAGGTTAATATCAAGAACCGCAAGCTCGCCCGCAAGCGCGGAAGTTACGAATTCAGCTTTTCCGGTTAAGTCGATAGTGTCGGTCCCATCGGCGCTATTTCTAAACGCTCCGGCTCTTTCCGGGTCAACGGCTACGGCGCGAACGAAAGCCGCGTCGCCCTTTTGAACGTCGGTTTCTACCTTCACATAAATGCGACCTTTTCGAAGAACCGAAACGGAAACTTTGTCCCCGAGTTCGCCTTCTTCTCTATGACGATGGATAACCACGCCCGCGAACTTGTCGGCGATAGCCGCAAGGGGAGCGACTTGGTTATCGCTTGTCCCAAGAGCGCATCCGAGACCGAATTCAAGGCTCGCGCCTTCGGTGATTTTTGATAGGGCGTCGATTTTTCCGGAATCCGCGAGCATACCTTCGAAAGCGACGTCCATGTTTACATTGTAGTTAAGTTGACTCATGACGTTTTCTCCTTTTTGAGTTACTTAGTTTTCAAGTCCTTGTTTCCAAGCGTCGCGACTCGCCGCCATCATTTTTTGACGGGCGTCTTCCGCATCGACTTTTGTTTCTTTTTCTTTTCCTTCTTCGTCGTTCTTGTTTTCAAGAGCATTTTTTAAATGGTCGACGAAAAGTTCTTCTTGTTCGGCGATAGCGTCAAACCTTGCGTTCACATAGTCGTCGCTTTTTTCGTCGAGTTTAAGGTCCGGAGAAATTGTCGCGATAACTTCTTTTTTAATCGCGAGGTTTTCTTTCCCGTCCTTTTTGAACTCCGCTCCGATAACCTTTTCGGCTACGGCGCAAACGTCGGCTCTCTCTTGAACAAGAGCGTCGATTTGAGCGGCGTCCATTTTATTTTCTTGAGACTTCTCTTTTAAAGAAGCGATTTCGGTTTCGAGGGCGTCTTTTTTGCCTTCCATTCCGTCTTTTTCCTTCTTCATGTGGGCGAAATCTTCTTTCATCTTTTTGAGTTCGTCTTCTTTTTCTTTGATTTTTTTCCCCATGTCTTCTTTGTTCATGGCGTCGGCTTTAACCGCCGTCGCAAGCTCGGGAGAAACTTCGAACTCTTTTCCGTTAATAGTGATTTTTTCCATTGACTCGTCTCCTTGTCGGTTATTTTCATGATAATAAGCGTTGTCGCTCTCGTCTAGTTTAACTCTCGCCTCCGGACCGGCTCTTCCCCTATCCACAAAAGCGACATGGTTATATCGAATGTTTCTTTGAACGGCGTCATAGTGTTGACCGTTCCAAATCCCGGGAGTGAAGTCCATTTCCGCGACGTAGCCGCATGAAACCTCTTGTCCGAGCCCTTGATCTCTTTTTCTTTCGAGCATAGCGACGGCGCGAGAGTCCGTAACCGTTCCGACCAAATCGACGAAACGCTCTTCCGCTTTTTCGATGGCGTCTCCCGTGAATCCGACGGAAAGGTTTTTCACGTTCTTAACGTTAACCAAATCTTTCGGATGCGCGATAGTAAGAGGAACGCCCGCAAGCGTGGCGAGGGAATCTTTATTGAAGACCTCTTCTTCGGGACGGAGTTCCCGACGAATGGAGCCGTCCGGTTGAACGTACTCAAAGACGCCGACTCTTGTCGCGCGAATGGGAACTCTTAAAAAACCGGCGTCGGTTTTTACAAGGGTTCTCACGGGGAGAGATTGAAAGTCGAAACGTTTAACCGTCTTCATAAGTTAAGATTAAACACGAAAGGTCAACTTGCAAACCCCCGTTTTTTAAGTTTTTTCGCGTTGTCAAGAACTACTTGTCAAGTTTCCGACTTTTCCCGAGTCTCGGCGTCGCTCTCTCCGACGCTTGAAATAATAGGGACGAGAGCGCATCGACAATTTATAGGTTCTCCCGGGAGGACTCCCGATTGACCGTCGACGTCGGCTCCCTTTTCATACGAAAAGACTTTTCCGTGTAAAGCCCTATGAGAAGCGCGGACGCGGTCGTCCAAAGACGTGACCCATCGGAAGCGTTTTATCCCGAGTTCCGAAGACCGGCGAGCCGTCACGTTCGCCGTTAATTTTCCGACTTGGTCCCGGGCGATTAACTTCGCTCGATTCCTTGAAGCCTTGGTTCTCTCTTGAATTTTCTTGGTTATGGTCCGAAGGCTTTCGCCTTGTTCGACGCCGTCAATAACGAGTCGCTCAATGTCTTTGAAGTGTTCTTCTCCGAGCGTCTTAATTAACGTCACGTTTTGGCGGGTCCAAATTTGGACGGCGTCTCGAACTCCCGGGACGTTGGTTATAACATTGACGCCGGTCACGGCGGAGAGTTTCGAAGAGAACGCGGCGGCGTTTGTGGCGTTGACCGCGTTTCCGGTTTCACTTACGGCGTTCGTAATGGTCGGGTCGTCGATTCTCTCCCCATAAACGATTCGCATTTGATTGAAGACCGCTTCGAGGTCGTCGACGTAGTTATCGAAACGCTCATTCGCTCGACGAGCGTCCCGGAGAATCGCTTCAAGCCTTGAGACGACATTCTCTTTAACTACTCGGTCAAGCTCTCGGACAAAGCGACGGAGCTTCCTCGAATAAGTTCGTTCAATCATTTTAGGATAAGAAATTGGGGAGCCCGTCTCTATGGGCTCCCTATTTCCGCGCGCCTCCCGACGCTCTTTCCTCTTTTGAACTTCTTGGATGAATCGCGCGTTTGACATTTATTTTTTACTCGCTTTTTCGCTTATTTTTTGAGCCCATTTGATTCCGGAGTCGCCTCCCCATCCTTCCCAAGCTACGCGACCGGCGTCTTTCCAAGGAGTCGACTTATTCTCTTCGGAAATTTTCGCGTTCTTTTCGTGGCGGGCGAATTGAGCCATTTTCTTGATAGTTGATAAAGAGAGCGGCTTCCCTTCGGCGAGTTGTTTCGCTCTTCCCCATCCGACCGACGTCATTCCTTTGATTTCGTCCGGATATTCTTCTCGCCATTGAAGAACCTTCTTCGCGTTCATTTGAGCCGACTTCGGCGGAGTCCTATCTTTCGGAGTCAATCCGTCTTCGTCGACTTTTACTTCGACCGAAGGTCCGGTCGGAGATTCGTCGTCGACGAAATGCGTATGATAAGCGGAATTGACCGAGTCTTCCGTCGTGACGATTCTCTCTTTCGACGTCTCCGAGTTCGGGTCATAAATGGTCATTTTAATTTCGTGATAGTGAGTTCCGTCTTCGTTCATTATCGCCATTCCCGACATATAACCGTCGAATTCGTGATAATGGTCGACCTCGTCGTTAACGACTTCCGGCTCGGGCGTTGGTTCCGGCTCGGGAGTCGGCTCCGGGTCCGCCGGAGGGAGAACCTCGTCTTCGTCTTTTTCGAGATTCTCTTGTCTCTCTTCGACGTCGATTGTCGTTTTGAGAGAATACTCGTCCCCGCCAAATCGCGAGACCGCGACTTCGTCCGGCGAGAGGACTTGATTTTGGATATAAATTTGGTCGGCTTCCGCTTGCGTTTTGTTAATGCTCGCTTGCTTCTCTTCGCTCATTTCTTCAAGAGGCGGGAAGCTCATGTCGAACCCTTCGGTCCATTTGACTTTCGCGTTTCTCGCGCTCATGAGTATTTTTAAGCCTTCCATATAAGCGGGCTTGACCCAATTCATTTGGAGACCTTTTATAAAGTCGTTCCATTGTTTCGTCTCGGACTCGCCCGCTCCGGAAAGATTCCCCGCCGAACCTTCGCCGAGTAGGACCGTATGCGGGAACTCACTTTCGGCGACGAGCTTGCCGCCCATTTTGTCGAGAATGGCGTCAAGCCCGGTCAAAGCCGTGACCTTACGGTCGAAGTCTTCTTCCGAGTCAAGAACGATTCCTCGAACGACGGACCTTGTCGCGTCGATGAGTTGTAGCCTCTTAATGACTTGGTCGTCTTTCCCGGCGGCGATTAAGTTTCCGAGATTTTGGATTTTGAAAACGGCTTGCGCGAAGTCGTCCAATAACGAAGCGGCGGAGTCGTGAGAAGAAGCGAAGTTTCTTAACGCGTTTTGAAGTGGATTTAAGACGCTATCATGATAATAGCCGTTGAGTTTATAAAGTTCGTCCGGAAGGGTTTCTCCGTCGATTCGGACAAGTCTCGACCGATGAATCGTGAAACCGACCGCTTCGTCGGGACTTCCGCCGACTTCGTTAAGGGTATAAATTACGGGTTCTCTATAAAACGGTTGAGAGACGTCCCTCTCAATAACCGAATAATCAAGTTCCCATCTATGGAGCGGTTGAATCCAATCAACGGAGCGAATGTTTCCGAAATCGACCGGCTCATTTGGGAGTCGTCCGTCTCTTATTCCCATGACGAGAAAACCCGCGCCGTAAAGTCTCGCCCATTTCGCCGCCTGAATGAATTTATTTTGATAGTCGTAAGGCTTGATAATTTTATCGTGAACGCTCTCGGAGAAGGTCGCGTCGTCGCCTCCATTTTCAAAGAGAACGTCTTTTTTAAAACACTCCGAGACCGGGCGGTCGACGATTTTCTTCGCGAGCTTATCGACCGAATAAATCGACTCGGCGTCGCCTTGAGATAACCGAGTGAATTCCGCTTGGGTCGACATTTTCTTATCGCGCCCCATGATATTAAGCCCGGTTAAAACGTTTTGCCATCCGTCCGTCTTTTGAATTTTTGCCATTGTTAATTCCTTATAGTGTTAAAATCGCATCAAGCGAATAGTTCGAGTCGATTCTCTTCTTGTTAATATATTGGGTCATGGCGTCGACTTGGTCGTCATGTTTCGCGTTCGGAAATGTTAACAATTCCGAAGTGAATTCTTCAATCCAATTCGCCTTCGCGTTAATGAAAACGTTTCCGGCTTCCCAAGCGGGCGCGACGGCTTGAAGTCGAGCTTCTTTCGATTCTTTAGGCGTTATCCCTATTACTCCCGGGAACTTCCTTTTCAAAACGTCGATAATGGCGGAGCCGTTCGCCTTGTCCTCGACAAGAATCTCGAAAATTTCCGGGTATTTTTGAATCATGTTCGCGATAAAGACTATCGTTTGAGTAAAGCCCATTTTCTTACGGACTTGGTCAATGAGATAAAAATTCGCCTTATATTGCTTCCAAACTTGAATCACGACATAGTCGTTCTTTTTGCCTTCCTTGAAGTTCGCGTCGACCGAGAGCGCGGTCATTCCTCCTTTGGGGATTTGATGCGGTTGAAACTTCTTAATCCAAGACTTCTTAATTATTTTCCCTTCTTTCGGAGCCGGTCTTTGTTGATATTGACCGGCGTAAGTGTCCGGGCTCTTCTCTTGCATTTTTTCAAGTTGTTCGACCGAGTGTTTTCCGGTCCAAAGAGCTTGACCGACTTCTCTCGGGTCGTATTCGTTCGGACCGTCTTCGTTAATCGCCGGAAGGTTTAAATGCTTGAACTTAAATTCCGAGCCGTCATTGAGAAGAAATCCCGCCATGTCGTCTTCGTGTAACCGTTGCATGATAACAATGATAGGCGTCTTCGAAGGGTTATTCATCCTTGACCGAATCGTATTGTTAAAGCGTTCATTTATATTCGTTCGGACCGTCTCCGAGCGCGCGTCTTCGGGCTTCAATGGGTCGTCGATAATGATAGCGCCCTCGAATTGAGAGCCTACTCCGCCCGCTCCGAAACCTGTAATTTGACCGCCGGTCGAGGTCGCATAAACGCCGCCCGCCTTTGTGCCATTGACGGTCGTGTACCATTTCTTTTTCGACTTCGAATCGGCTTTGAAATCGAGCTTCCAAAGGGCTTGGAATTCTTCCGTCATGAGCGTGTCCTTCACTTCGGAGGAATTGTCGAGCGCGAGGTCGTCCGAATAACTTAAATGAAGAAACTTCGAGCGCGGTTGTAAAGCGAAGGACCATTCCATGAAAGACTTAACGGCGATTTCGGTCTTCGTATATCGAGGCGGAATCGTAATAAGTAAAAATTGAGTGAGACCCGCGAAGACTTTTTCAAGCTCCCGGGCGATAACGTCGTGATGCCAATTAACAAGAAACGGCGTCTTTTTTATCGTTTCAAACTTCCATTTCGTGAACTCAAGAAGAGACGATTCGAGTCGCCGCTTTAAAAGTTCTTTTTCGATTTGATTCTTACTTGGAATCGGGGGCGGCTTGTTCATATAGTTTCAGCATCCTTTCCAAAACGTCGGAGGGGACATTCGACAAATCGTGAGTCGTATTAAGCGAGCCCGATATTTCGACCTTGTCCGAGAACATTTTTAAGTATTTTCCTTGAAGCTCGGTCGCCTTTAAGAAGGAGCCGAGTTCGCGTTTCATGTTTCCGTTGGCGTCCATTTTCGGAATCATGGCTTCGCT
>LULL01000087.1_pt1 | contig 42707 bp, 32 predicted proteins | sample 728161 | NCBI WGS metagenome assembly LULL01 (sample SAMN03860290, study PRJNA289734) | marine metagenome | biome: seawater column; feature: ocean; material: water; isolation source: Red Sea water column Station 149 - depth 500m | place: Saudi Arabia: Red Sea | collected 2011-10-15 | depth 500 m
AGGCACCGATCTGTCCGTCCACACCCGCGAAGACCTCGACGCCATCGCCAAACAGCTCAACAACCGCCCCCGCAAACGACTCGGCTTCCACACCCCAGCCGAGGTCTTCGCTAAGTTGCTCGCCGAAGACCAAACCAAGGGCGTTGCGACCACCCCTTGAAACCGCCGCCCGGACCCCTTCTCCACAGGGCATCCGGGCATCGTGACCAGACCGTGACCGTCGCGGAGCTCGTGGCTCGACCCGCTCACACCTCGACCAACGAGCGGGGCTCGCACCTCGACCCCGCGGGCGCTCGCACATCGACCAGCGGTGGGGGAGGTCGGTGAGGCCCACCTCCTCAGCAGATAGCCTGCGTCCGTGACTTTCGAGCCCGGAATGCCCCCTGCCGACGCAGATGACCACGTCCTCGCCACCTGGCTGGCGGAGGTGGCCGGCCGCCGCCTCCTCGAGGTGCGTGGCGAGGGCCTGGAGGGCAAGGAGCTCAAGGACGCCGGCGACGCCGCGGCCCACGAGCTGCTGATGACCCTGGTCGCCGAGCACCGCCCGGCCGACGCCGTGCTGTCGGAGGAGGGCAAGGACGACAAGGCCCGCCTCACCGCCGACCGCGTCTGGATCATCGACCCGCTCGACGGCACCCGTGAGTTCTCCGAGCCGCCCCGCGATGACTGGGCCGTCCACGTCGCCCTGTCGTCCGGTGGCACGCTGATCGCCGGTGCGGTCGCGCAGCCGGCGCTCGGCGAGACCTTCAACACCGGCGACGCTCCCGTCGTGCCCCCGCGCACGTCGGAGAAGCCGCGCATCGCCGTCTCCCGCAGCCGCCCGCCGGCCTTCGTGCAGGCGCTCGCCGAGGAGATGGGCGCCGAGCTGGTCCCGATGGGCTCGGCCGGCGTGAAGATGATGTCCGTGGTGCGCGACGTGGCCGACGCCTACGTCCACGCCGGCGGCCAGTACGAGTGGGACTCCGCCGCCCCGGTGGCCGTCGCCCGTGCTGCCGGTCTGTTCACCAGCCGGGTCAACGGCGACGAGCTGGTCTACAACCAGGACGACGTCTACCTCCCCGACCTGATCGTGTGCCGCCCGGAGCTGTCGGAGCAGATCCTGGCGTTCATCGCCGAGCACGGCACCGACTGAGCGCCGGACCGGTGACCGTCCGGCACGTCCTGCTCGACGCCGACGGCGTCGTGCAGCACGGCGTGCGCGACCCGTTCGCGCTGCTGCGCCGGTGGGCGGGCGATCGGGCCGAGGAGCTCGGTCGCGCCCTGTGGGCCGCCGAGCGCGGCCCGTTGCGCGGCCAGGGTGACTTCCTCGAGTCCGTGCGCCGCCTCGTCCCGTCGTACGCCGACGTCGACCCGGACACGCTCTACGAGTCGCTCTGGGCCGACATCACCCCCTCCGAGGCGACCCTCGCCCTCGTCGACCGGCTCCGCGGGGCCGGCCTCGGCGTCCACCTCGGCACCAACCAGCACCGCCAGCGCGGCGAGCACATGCGCACCGTGCTCGGGTTCGACCGGCTCTTCGACGTCTCCTGCTACTCCTGGGAGATGGGTACCAAGAAGCCCGAGCCCGACTACTTCGAGATCGCCCTGGAGCGCATCGGCGCCCCCGCCGACGAGGTGCTCTTCGTCGACGACATGGAGGCCAACGTCGAGGCCGCCCGCACGGTCGGGCTGCGTGCCGAGCACTGGCACCTCGACCGCGGCCACGACGTCCTCGAGGACCTGCTCGCCGGCCACGGCGTGCTGCTCGGCTGACCCCGCCGGCGGGGGGCCGCTCGGCGGCCTGATCCGGTCGTTCCGCGGCCGTTCACCTGCGCTCAACCCCGCGCGGACTACCCGTCTCCAGGCGGGGTAGCCCGTTGTGACTACCCCCGGACCGAGCGGGTGACCCGTTCGGGAAATGCGGTCCCAGCGTTCGGCAGCCGTTCACCGATCACGCCCTCTCCCGTCCCCCGAGCCCCTCCACGATGCTGCTGCTACGGCGCTAGCCGGAAGCCGAGCAGAACAGTTTCCGGGGGAGGACCGCGTGACCACGCTGCCGTCGTACGACGCCGCGGCCGGCCAGGACATCCGTCCGCGCCGCATCTCGCGCAAAGCCAGCGGGGTCGACGCCGTCTTCGAGCACTCCGCGCGCGCGGTCGGTGCGTCGGTGTTGGTGATCACCGGCGGGGTCGGGCTGTTCCTGGGCTGGCAGGCCTACCCGACGCTGAGCCGCTACGGCCTAGGCTTCTTCACCGAGTCCTCGTGGAACCCCGAGAGCGACGTCGTCGGGATCGCCGCCGTCCTCACCGGCACGATCTCGATCGCCATCGTGGCGATGTTCTTCGCCTTCCCGCTCTCCCTGCTGACCGCGCTGTTCATCAGCGAGTACGCACCCGAGCGGGCCAAGGCCACCCTGGTCGCGATGGTCGACCTGATGGCCGCGGTGCCCTCGATCGTCTACGGCCTGTGGGGCTACCTCTTGGTGATGCCGCACGCCGGCGACCTCGCGGTGTGGCTGCAGCGGAACCTCGGCTGGCTGCCCTTCTTCGACGTCCGCGGGGCCGACCCCGACGCGGCGGTCGTCGACGCCAGCCGCTACGTCTCGAGCAGCTTCTGCGCCGGCATCGCGGTGGCGATGATGGTGCTGCCGATGGCGTGCGCCGTGATGCGCCAGGTCTTCTCCCAGACCCCGCAGGGGGAGAAGGAGGCCGCCCTCGCCCTGGGGGCCACGAAGTGGGGGATGATCACCTCCGTCGTGCTGCCCTTCGGCCGCGGCGGCATCATCGGCGGCACCATGCTCGGCCTGGGCCGCGCGCTCGGGGAGACCATCGCGGTCGTCCTCATCATCAGCCCGACGTTCGAGGTGAAGCCGAACCTCACCGAGATCGGCAGCAACTCGGTCTCGGCGCTGATCGCCGGCCGCTTCGGCGAGGCCAACGCCGCCCAGCTCTCCGCGCTGCTGGCCGCCGGCTTCGTGCTCTTCCTCATCACCCTGGTCGTCAACACCCTCGCCTCGGTCGTGGTCAACCGCAGCCGCTCGGGTGCCGGGACGGACGCCTGATGACCACCACGCCCGAGATGACGCCGGCCACGGCGACACCGCTGACGACGTACCTCCCGCAGGTCGACGACGACGCGCCGCCGCCGGTGCCCCGCCGGTCGCTGGGTCGCCCGAGCCCCGACGAGCAGCTGACCCGGTGGGGTCCCTGGCTGTCCTCGGCGGCCCTGGCCTGGCTGGTCACCCAGCAGCTGCTGCCGCTGGCGGGCGTGGCGTGGTTCGTCGTCAGCTGGTTCCTGCTCGGTCTGGTGGTCACTGCGGTCACCGCCGCGATGCACGGCGGCTGGATCGAGGTGAAGGACCGCGTCGCCGCGGCCGTCATCACCGGTGGTGCGCTCAGCGTGGGCGTCGCGCTGGTCTCGACCGTCGGCTTCGTCTTCCTGCGCGGCTGGGAGCCGCTGACCCACCTGAACTTCCTGACCGACGACATGTCGGGCGTGGGCCCCAAGGACGCCTTCGACCGCGGTGGCATCGCGCACGCGATCCTCGGCTCGCTCATCCAGCTGGGCATCGGCCTGGCGATCACGCTCCCGCTGGGCATCGGTACGGCGGTGTTCATGACCGAGGTCGGTGGTCGGTTCGCCCGGCTCGTGCGCACCATCGTCGAGGCGATGACCGCGCTCCCGTCGATCGTCGCCGGCCTGTTCGTCTACACCGTCTTCATCATCATGCTCGGCCAGCCGCGCTCGGGCCTGGCCGCGGGCCTGGCCATCGCGGTGATGATGCTGCCGATCATCGCGCGTGCCGCCGACGTGGTGCTGCGCGTCGTGCCCGGCGGCCTGCGCGAGGCGAGCCTGGCGTTGGGTGCATCGCGGTGGAAGACCGTCTGGCACGTCGTGCTCCCGACGGCCCGACCCGGCCTGGCCACGGCCGTCATCCTCGGTTCGGCGCGCGGTGTCGGCGAGACCAGCCCGGTGCTCATCACCTCGGGCGCGGCGGCGTTCTTCGTCACCGACCCGGTCGGTGGGGCGATGAACTCGCTGCCCCTGTTCATCTACAGCAACGTCCGTTCCGGCGAGGAGCAGGCGATCGACCGCGCCTTCGGCGCCGCCAGCGTCCTGCTGATGCTGGTGCTCCTGCTCTTCGTCATCGCCCGCGTGCTGGCCAGGCCGCCGCGTGCGAAGGCCACCTCCCGCCGCCGGCTCGCCCTCCCGCGGCGCCAGTCCGGCTCGAACGCCGCTCACGCCTCCGACCAGCCCTCTCACCAGCCCCTCGACCAGCCCGAAAGCCAGGACCCCCGGTGAACCGCCTGCTCTCCGTGCTCGCGCGCTGCGCGACCGCCTCCGCCCTCGCCATCGCCGGCGTGGCCTCCGTCCCGGCGGCGGCCCGGGCCGCGACCTACGCCCAGATCGAGGGGACCGGGTCGACCTGGTCCGAGGTCATCGTCCAGCAGTGGATCGCCGACGTGGACGCCTCGGGCATGAAGGTCGTCTACACCGGCGGCGGCTCGACCAAGGGCCGCAAGGACTTCGCGCAGGACACCAACGACTTCGCCATCTCCGAGATCCCGTTCCAGGGCACCGACGAGCAGGGCAACGCCGACACCTCCAACGGCCGCTCGTTCGCCTACCTGCCGATCGTCGCGGGCGGCACCGCCTTCACCTACCAGCTCAAGGTGGGCAACGAGCTGGTCCGCAACCTGCGGCTCTCGGGCGAGACGCTCACGAAGATCTTCACCAACCAGATCACCAACTGGAACGACCCGGCGATCACCAAGGACAACAACGGGCGCGCGTTCCCGAACCTGCCGATCACGCCGGTCGTGCGATCGGACGGGTCCGGCACGACGGCGCAGCTCACCACGTGGATGGACAAGGAGTACCCATCCATCTGGCGGCCGTACTTCGGTAAGTCCGGGCTGACGTCGTACTACCCGAAGAAGTCGGGCTCGCGCACCGTGAGCCAGGCCGGGTCCGACCAGGTCATGAACTTCATCTCCTCGACCTACGGCAACGGCACCATCGGGTACGTCGAGTACTCCTACCCGGTCAACAAGAACTACCCGGTCGTGAAGGTGCTCAACAAGGGCGGCTACTACGTCGAGCCGACGCAGTACAACGTCGCGGTGGCGCTGACGAAGGCGCGCATCAACACCTCGAACCCGAACGACCCGAGCACCTACCTCACCCAGATCCTCGACGACGTGTACCGCAACCCGGACCCGCGGGCCTACCCGATCTCGTCGTACTCCTACATGGTCATTCCGACCGCCTCCGACGACCCGCGCATGACCACCGCCAAGCGCCAGACGCTGGCCGACTTCATGTACTACTCGCTGTGCGCCGGGCAGACCAAGGCCGGCCCGTACGGCTACTCGCCGCTGCCGCTGAACCTGGTGCAGGCCGGCTTCGACCAGATCGCCAAGCTGGGCAAGGCCGACAAGGACGTCGACCTCACGAACCGCGACGTGCGCTCGTGCAACAACCCGACCTTCGACGGCAAGAACCTCAGCAACAACAAGCTGGCCCAGATCGCTCCCCAGCCGGCCGCCTGCGACAAGGCCGGCGCCGGGCCCTGCGGCACCTCCACGGGCACCGGTGACCCCTCGACCGACGAGGGCGATGGCGGCACGACCGACGAGGGCGACGGCTCCGGAGACGGAGGTGGAGGTGGTGGGACCGACGTCGACACCGGGGGAGAGGTCACCACCGACGCACCCGGCAGCGTCGACCCCGTCACCGGGGAGGTCGTCGGGGGAGACACCGGCGCGGTGAGCGACGGTGCGGCCGTGTACGCCGACCCCAGCACCGTCCTGGTCGCCGACCGAGCCGGCGACACCCGGGCCTTCGCCTGGCTCTCCGGGCTGCTGCTGGTGACCCTCGTGGTGCTGCCCGGTCTCTACGTCTCGGCGCTGCGTCGCCGCGGCCCGGCAGGAGCCCGGTCGTGAGCGCGGTCGTCAGCGGTGGGGTCCGCCCCCGGCGCGCACTCGCCGCCGCCGTCCTCCTGAGCCTGGGCTCCGGGCTGGTGCTGGCGGGGCCGAGCAGCACCGGAGCCACCGAGCCGGTGGCCCGCGCCGGCGCCGGCGCGCCGGCGTACTCGGAGACGAAGACGCTGCAGCGCGTGGTCACCAAGCCCGACGGCAGCCTGCAGGAGTTCCCGGCCTACACCGTGACGGTCACCGCCGACCAGACCACGGACCTGCGGGGCCGGCAGCGGATCCGGATCGCCTGGAAGGGCGCCCAGCCCAGCGGCGGCCGTGCCAGCAACCCGTTCGGCGAGAGCGGCCTGGCCCAGGAGTACCCGGTCGTCATCATGCAGTGCCGCGGTGTCGAGGAGCCGGGCAAGGGCGAGGAGCAGCTGCGACCCGAGACCTGCTGGACCGCGTCGTTCGCGCAGCGCTCGCAGATCACCCGCAGCGACGGCGAGGCCGCCTGGCGCCACGACCTCGACGCCGACGAGGCGGACAAGGGGCGGGTCTCTGGCCTCGACCCGCTGCCGGGTGCGGACGTGTGCCCCACCGCCGACATCGCCGGCTACAGCACCCGGCTCACGCCCTTCGTCGCCGCCTCGGGCAAGGTCTTCCCGGCCTGCCAGGCCGACCAGATGCCGCCCGAGGCCGCGGTGGGTGCGGCCTTCCCGGCCGCCGAGCTGGCGGCCTTCACCGACCTCGACGGTCGCGGCGAGGTGCAGTTCGAGGTCCGCTCGGACGTGGAGAACGAGTCGCTGGGCTGCAACCACGAGACCGCGTGCTCCATCGTCGTCATCCCCATCGTGGGCCTCTCCTGCGACCAGCCGTCCTCGCCGCCGACGGCGTCGGACAACGCCTGCCGGCGCACCGGGCGCTTCGTGCCGGGGAGCGGCAACGTCGCCTCCGAGGGGGTCGACCAGGCCGTCTCGCCGTCCCTGTGGTGGGCGGCGTCGCAGTGGAAGAACCGCTTCACCATCCCGATCACCTTCGGGCTCCCGCCCGACACCTGCGACATCCTCGACGCCCGCGCACCCACCGGCTTCTACGGCACCGAGCTGCTCGCGCAGGCGGCGCTGCAGTGGTCGCCGGCGTACTGCCTGCGCAAGGACCGCTTCAAGTTCCAGCACAACCAGATGTCCGACGAGGCCGGCTTCACGCTGATGGAGAACGGCGGCGGCGCCGCGGCGCTCGTCAGCTCCGAGCAGACCCAGGTCGGACTCGACCCCGTCGGCTACGCGCCGACGGCCGTCACCGGGTTCGCCATCGGCTACGTCGTCGACAGGCCCGACAACGCGGGTGAGCTCGCGACGCTGCGGATCACCCCGCGGCTGGTGGCCAAGCTGCTGACCCAGTCCTACCTCGGCTCCGACCTCGGCCGCGGCCACCCCGGCATGGAGGGCAATCCGCTCTCGATCATGCAGGACCCGGAGTTCGTGCGGCTCAACCCCGGCCTGAGCCAGATCAACCAGGAGGTCGGGGCGACGCTGCTGTCGCTGTCGAACCAGTCCGACATCATCCGCCAGCTGACCGACTGGGTCATGCAGGACCGGGCAGCGCGCGACTTCGTCAGCGGCGAGGCGGACCAGTGGGGCATGGTCGTCAACCCCAACTACGAGGGTCTGGCGCTGCCGGCCTCCGAGATCCCGCTGCTCGACGACTTCGTGCCCGAGACCGGGAACACCTGCCGTCAGGAGAACCCGGCGGTCTACTTCAACCAGATCGCGGCTCCCGTCACGACGCTGCGCAAGATCAGCGAGGCGCTCCTCGACGCCCACCCGAACGTGCAGACCCGGTGCGAGCTCGACGCCGACACCGGTCTCTACAAGGTGGGCCGCATCGGGCGGCAGTCCTACGGCGCGCGCTTCATGCTCGGGCTGGTGAGCCTCGGCGACGTCGAGCGCTACGGCCTCAAGGCGGCCGCCCTGCAGGCCGCGCCCGGGAAGTTCGTCGAGCCCACCGAGTCCTCCATGGCGGCTGCGGTGTCGCTCATGGAGCCGGGCGAGGAGACGCTCCCGTTCACCCTCGACCAGGCGGACGTGCGCACGAGCTCGAAGGCCTACCCCGGCACGATGGTCGTCTACACGGCCGCGCGGATGCAGAACCTCGACGAGGCCGACGCGGCCAAGGTCGCCCAGTTCATCCGGGTCGCCACCTCCGAGGGCCAGCGACCCGGCCCGGGCAACGGCCAGCTGCCCGCGGGCTACCTCCCGCTGCGTCGTACCGGCGTGACCGCGGGGTTGTACGCCGCCGCGCAGGACGTCGCGACCGCCATCGGCACCCAGACGCCGCCGGCCTCGACGCTCCCCGACCCCGTCGACCTGACGACCGACGGGGGCTCCGACGGCACCGACGTGCCCACCACCGTGCCGGACGCGCCTGCGGTCGAGGAGCCGCCGGTCGCCGAGGAGCCCACCGAGGCGCCGGCACCGGTCGAGGAGGACACCGCCCCCGTCGCGATGCCCGCGACCACGGCCATCTCCTCGCGCACCGCGGGTCTGCTGCTGCCGCTGCTGTTCCTCGGCGGACTGCTCGGCAGCCTGGCCGTGGCCGGCACCCGCTTCCTCGTCCGACCGCCCCGGCAGGGCTGAGCCGTGACCATGACGCAACCGTCCCGCACCACGCCGACCCGCCGGGCCGAGAAGGCGGCCAAGCCCGCCAAACCGGCCAAGCCGCGGAAGCCGCCCAGGCCGGCGCGTGCCCCGCGGCCTCCGCTGACCGGCACCCCGGCCGTCACCTCGTCGGCGGCGACGATGCTCGCGGTGGTCTGCCTGTGGGTCTTCGTGCAGCTGCTGCTGCTCGGCGACCTCAAGCACGAGCGCGCCCAGGACCTGCTCTACGCGCAGTTCCGCACCGAGATCGCGTCGGCCACCGCGCCGGTCGGACCGGTCGTGCCGGTCGGCGATCCGGTCGCACTGGTCCGCATCCCCGCGCTCGACCTCGAGGAGGTCGTCGTCGAGGGCACCGCCTCCGGCGACCTGCGCGTCGGCCCCGGGCACCAGCGCAACACCGTCCTCCCCGGCCAGGACGGCACCTCGGTCCTGATGGGCCGGGCAGCGATGTACGGCCGGCCCTTCGCCGACCTCACCGACCTCACGCCCGGCGACACCATCGAGGTCGTCGTCGCCCAGGGCACCCGCACCTTCCGGGTGCTCGGGGTCCGGCGCACCGGCGACCCCCTGCCGCAGCCGCGGGAGGCGGGCGTGGCCCGGCTCGTCCTGGCCACCGCCGAAGGCCAGGGCCGGCTTGCCGGGCTCACCCCAGGAGAGGCGGTGTACGTCGACGCCGAGGCCGACGACGCGTTCCCCGCACCGCCGGGGCGACCGGCGGCGATCCCGGAGAGCGAGCAGCTGATGGCCTCCGAGGTCACGGTGCTGCCGCTCCTCGCGACCTGCCTGGCCGCGCTGGTGCTGGCCACGCTGCTGATCGTCTCGGCACGCCAGCGCTGGTCCGCGGTGCTCGTCTGGGTGCTCGCCAGCCCTGTGGTCATCGCCCTGGCCTGGGTCACCACCGACGTGCTCGTCCGACTTCTCCCCAACGTGATGTGACCGGCTCGTGAACCGATCCGCAACGTCCATGCAAGCACCTGACCGGGCGCCTTCCGGCGTCTGACGATCCATCCGCGTCGAGGGTCACCCGGACCCGCGCCGCGAGCTCCACCCCCACCAAGAGAGAGCGAAACCATGAAGGCAAGCAAGACCCTCAGCGGCTCCGTCCTCGGGGTCGTCGCGGCGGTGGCCGCATCGACCCTCGCGCTCGGCGTCCCCTCCGCCTCGGCGGCCCAGGAGGCCTACGACCCGACCTTCACCCCGGTCGCGGCCGACCTGATCGGTGTCGGCTCGGACACCACCGAGATCTCCATGCACTACGTCGCCGAGGGCTTCGACGGCCACCCCGGCTTCAACGACGGCGACACCGGCTTCCGCATCGCCTCCTTCCAGGCCGGCGGCGGCGGTCAGCTGACGTTCCCCCAGGGCACCACCATCGACCGCCCCAACGGCTCGGGTGCCGGCAAGAGCCGCCTGTACGGCGACAACAACGTGGCCGAGATCGACTTCGCTCGGTCCTCCTCGGCGCTGAACACCAACGAGGTCAACGCCGGCCTGCAGGCCTTCCCGTTCGCCGTGGACGGCCTGAAGCTCGCCGTCTCGAACACCGTGCCGTCCAACGCCCCGGCCACCATCTCGGCCGCGGACCTGGTCAAGATCTACGACGGCACCGTCACCAACTGGAGTGAGCTCGGCGGCAGCCCCGGTGTCATCAAGCCGCTGATCCCGCAGGCCGGCTCGGGCACCCGCTCGTTCTTCGTCGCTCAGCTCAAGACCGCCAACAACGGCGTCGACGTGGCGCTGGCCGGCTCGGTCACCGAGGTCCAGGAGCACGACCCTGCCCCGATCCAGGGCGACGCCAACGCGGTCGCGCCGTTCTCCACCGGTCGCGCCAAGGCCGCCGGCAGCGCCATCAAGCTGACCGCGGGCTTCGCGGCCAACCGCGCGCTCTACAACGTGGTCCGCGGCACCGACCTGTCCCGTGCCGACATCCAGGCGGTCTTCGGCCCCGACGGCTTCCTCTGCTCCGATGCCGCCGCCCCGCTCATCGAGGGCTCGGGCTTCCTGCAGCTGGCCCGTGAGGCCAACCAGGGGGCCTGCGGCGTCGCGACCCAGGCCGCGACCAGCAACTTCACGACCAACGAGGTCGCCGAGACCACCACCGACCTGGCCGCCACCAGCCCGTCGGCCGGCAAGGTCACCCTGACCGCCACCCTCGGCTCGACGAGCGGCGTGCCGTCGGGCACCGTCACCTTCACCGAGGGCGAGGACGTCGTCGCCGAGGACGTCGCGATCGTCGCCGGCCAGGCCAAGGTCACCCTCTCGGCGGTCGAGGCCGGCTCGCACACCTACACGGCCACGCTGAACCCGGGTGAGGGCTTCCTCGCCTCCAGCGACGACGCCACCGTCGTCGTGTCCGACGAGGTGGTCATCAAGGCCAAGGCCAAGACCGTCAAGAAGGGCAAGAACGCCAAGGTCAAGGTCACCATCGCCGGCGCCGAGGGCGAGGTCTCGCTGCTCAAGGGCAAGAAGGAGATCGACTCCTCGATGCTGAAGAACGGCAAGGCCACGCTGGTCGCGAAGAAGGTCAAGAAGACCACGAAGTACACCGTGGCCTTCGGTGACCAGACCACGAAGGTCACCGTCAAGGTCAAGAAGAAGTAGCACCCAGTAGCACCCGGCAGCACCCAGCTTCACCGGTGCGGGTGGTCGCTCCCGGGCGACCACTCGCACCACCCCCGCACCAATCAGGAACGAGAGCGCCCCCATGACCAGCCCCACGAGCAGCACCGACGCCACGGCCGTCATCCCCGCCGTACCCGACGACGCGCTCCCGCGGGCTCCGTTCGACCAGCGTCAGGTCGACCAGCGTCCGATCGACCAGCGGCTCGCGGAGCTCGACGCCCGGGAGATCACCGCGTGGTTCGGGGACCGCAAGGTGCTGGACCGGGTCTCGCTGACGATGCCGGCCGGTGCGATCACCGCGCTCATCGGACCGTCCGGGTGCGGCAAGTCGACGTTCCTGCGCATCCTCAACCGGATGCACGAGCTGGTGCCGTCCGCGCAGCTGGCCGGTGAGGTGTGGCTGGACGGCGAGGACATCTACCACCCGGACAAGAAGCTCATCGAGGCGCGTCGCGCGATCGGGATGGTGTTCCAGAAGCCCAACCCGTTCCCCGCGATGTCGATCCGGGAGAACGTGCTGGCCGGCCTCAAGCTGACCGGCACCAAGGCGTCGCGCTCCGAGCGCGACGACCTCGTGGAGTCCTGCCTGACGAAGGGCGGCCTCTGGAACGAGGTGAAGGACCGCCTCGACGCCCCGGGTGGCGGCCTGTCGGGCGGTCAGCAACAGCGGCTGTGCATCGCCCGGTCGCTGGCGGTGAAGCCGCGCGTGCTGCTGATGGACGAGCCCTGCTCGGCGCTGGACCCGACCTCGACCCGCGTCATCGAGGAGACGATGGTTGACCTGGCCCGCGAGGTCACCATCGTGATCGTCACCCACAACATGCAGCAGGCGGCGCGCGTCTCCTCGCAGTGCGCGTTCTTCCTCGCCGCGCACGGCACGCCCGGCGTGATCGTGGAGCACGGCGACACCCGGGCGATGTTCGAGAACCCGCAGGACGAGCGTACCAGCGACTACGTCCACGGCCGGTTCGGCTGATCCGGCCGGCGTACCCCACACTCTCCTCGTGATCTCCGGCCCGCGCGCGATCCTGCTGTTCGCGACGCTCCTGGTGCTCGCGACCGCCGCCGCGTTCGGCCTGTCGCGGCTCTACGCGACGCCGCGCACGCTCGACCTCACCCCGCCGCCGGAGTACGTCGCCGCGCCGGTGCCCGTGACCGCCGACCTGCCCGCCGCGACCCCGGTGTCCGGTCAGCTGGTCGACCAGGACTGGCTGGAGCGGACCGCCCGGCGTACCGGCATCCCGCAGCCCGCGCTCCGGGCGTACGCCGACGCCCAGATCTCGCGGGTCGGCGGCTGCGACCTCGGGTGGACGACCCTGGCCGGCATCGGTTGGGTGGAGTCCCACCACGGCACCATCGACGGCCGCTCGCTGACCGTCGACGGTCGCTCGGAGCCGCCGATCATCGGGGTGGCGCTCGACGGCGTGGGACCGGTCGCGGCGATCCGCTCGACCCCGGAGTCGGCCCAGTGGCACGGCGACCCGGTCTGGGAGCACGCCGTGGGCCCGATGCAGTTCCTGCGCTCCTCGTGGGAGCCGTGGGCTGCCGACGGCGACGGGGACGGCGTGATGGACCCGCACGACCTCGATGACGCTGCGGCGACCGCCGCGCGCTACCTGTGCGCCTCGGGCCAGGACCTCGACTCCGGCTCCACCTGGGCCTCGGCGATCCACAGCTACAACCACGCGCAGGAGTACGTCGACGCCGTGCACGCCGCCGCCACCGCCTACGCCCAGCGGGCCGCCCGCTAACCTCGCTGGCGTGCTGCTCACCCTCGACACCGCGACCCCGCTCGTCACCGTCGCCCTGCACGACGGCTCCGACGTCGTCGCCGAGCACGTCGCCGAGCGGGCGATGAAGCACGGGGAGCAGCTCGCCCCCCTCATCGAGCGCTGCCTGCTCGACGTCGGCGCGGTCCGCCAGGACCTCACCGCCATCGGCGTGGGCGTCGGCCCGGGACCGTTCACCGGCCTGCGCGTCGGCCTGGTCACGGCCCGCACCCTCGCGTTCGTGCTGGAGATCCCCGTCTACGGCGTGTGCTCGCTCGACGTGCTCGCGATCGAGGCCGTCGACACCGGCGCGGTGACCTCCGACTTCGTCGTGGCGACCGATGCGCGGCGCAAGGAGGTCTACCTCGCGACGTACGACGCCGGCGGCGCTCGCCTCGACGGCCCCGCCGTCCTCAAGCCCGCCGACGCCGCCACTGCCTCGCCGGTCGTGGGGGAGGGGGCCGCGCTCTACCCCGACGCGTTCCCGACCGCCGCCGGCCCGACCCGGCCGTCCGCCGGCTGGCTGGCACGCGTGATCACCGAGGAGTGCGCCGAGCTCCTCGACCCCGAGCCGCTCTACCTGCGCCGCCCCGACGCCGTCGAGCCGAGCGCCCGCAAGCAGGTCTCGTGACCCTCGTGGTCCGCCCCGCCGCCGAGGCGGACCTCGACGCCGTCGTCGCTTCCGAGGCCGACAACCTCGGTGCCGACGCCTGGCCGCCCGCCCTCGTCGCGCCCGGGGTGCGCGGCGAGGTGCCGCACGCGCACTACCTCGTCGCCGAGCTCGCCGGTGCGGTCGTCGGGCACGCGGTGGTCTCCGTCGTGGTCGACGTCGCCGAGCTCCAACGCATCGCGGTCTCCACCTCCGCCCGCCGCTGCGGCGTCGCCTCCGCCCTGCTCGAGGAGTGCGTCGCGCTCGCCCGCTCCGGCCGCGCGGACCGGATGCTGCTCGAGGTCCGCGAGGACAACGCCTCCGCCCTCGCCTTCTACGCCGCCCGCGGGTTCACCGAGGTCGACCGGCGCCCGCGCTACTACCGCGACGGCACCACCGCCGTCGTCATGCGCCTGGGCCTCGGCCCCCGCTGCTCGTTCGCTGGTTGAGGTGCGAGGCGCGCCAGCGCTGTCCCATCGCCGGTCGAGGAGGCGCGCCAGCGCCGTCTCGAGACCCCGTACGCCGATAGGCAACCTGCTCCACGGGGCGACTGGAGGGTTCCTCGTGAACCCCTTTCACGGCACGCCCTCCGGTCCCCTCGGACTCGGTGGTCGGGGTGGGTGGGCGCCCGGACGTTCGCGCTGCAGCAGGTCCTGTATTTCTCGAAGCCGTGCTCGCGGTTGGCTTCGATTCCGGTACCTGGCTGCGCGCCGCTCACCCCTTGCGGCAGCTCGAGGTGCTCGCTCGGGTTGCGGCTGGATCGTCCTCCACAGATTGGATCCGGGGCCCGCATCCAGGGTTCCTTTCGAACTGGTGTTCTAGTAGTATCTGGCCATGGCACTCGGGCACCAGGACCACTCGGCACAGGACTCTCCTCCTGTCCCGACCGGTGACCTGCTGACCGCCATCCGCGACCTCGACAAGGCCGCTGACCAGGCCGACCGCGACCGGTTCATCGCGATCGGCGAGTGGGCCGACCGCCACACCACCGGCGCTCTGATGCCCGACCTGTACGGCACGTTCGGGCTGCCCGACGACGACGCGCACACCGAAGCGGAGAACGCGTGGGTGGCCCGGTTCGGGATGCCAGGGGCCGACACCATGCTCGAGCTCGCCGGACCCGGCGCACCTGAGGTGTCGGAGTTCGCCGTCATCGAGTTCGCCGCCGCCCTGGGCAGGTCGACCGACTCCGGGCGGATGCTGCTCTCCGATGCCGTCGAAGCCCGCTACCGGCTGCCCAAGATCTGGCAGCGCCTGCTGGACGGTCAGGTGCAGGTGTGGCGGGTCCGCCGCGTCACCGACCTCACCCGCGCCCTCACTCAGGAGGCCGCGGCGTTCGTCGACGCCCACCTCGCCCACCTCATCCACACCGCCTCCTTCACCACCGTGAAGCGGCTCGTCGCCGAAGCAGCCGCACGCTTCGACCCCGAGGCGACCGAGATGGAAGAGGCCGACACCGCCGCCACCCTCCACGTCACCCTCGACCTCTCCACCGCGTGGTCCATCGGCACCGCCAGCGGCGTCCACCTCTCGGGCCTGCTGGACCGGGCTGATGCCGAAGAGCTCGAGCACGCCATCCGCACCATCGCCGACCAGCTCCTCGCCGCCGGGTCCACCGACTCCCTCGACGTCCGCCGCGCCAAGGCCCTGGGCTACCTCTCCCGCGGCGATCTCACCCTCGACCTCGACACCTCACCGGCCGACGAAGGTGGTCGAGCAGCCAACGACACCGCCGCAGGTGGTCGAGCAGCGACGAGCGCCAGCGAGGAGCGGGCGTCGAGACCACCCACCCTTGCGAACCGACCGCGCCAGGTCGTCCTCCACATCCACCTCAGCGACGCGGCCCTCACGTCCTCACCCGAGATCGACCCCGACACCGGTCAGCTCGGCCTCCACCTCGCCCGCGTCGAGAACCACCACCAGACCCTCACCGCCGACGCCGTCCGCGAGTGGCTCTCAGTCCCCGGCACCCAGGTGATCGTCAAGCCGGTCATCGACCTCGCCGACCAGATCGCCGTGGACGCCTACGAGATCCCCGACCGCATCAGCCAACGCGTCAAGCTCAAGCGCCCCACCTGCGTGTTCCCCCACTGCACCCGCACCTCAGCCAGGACCGACCTCGACCACATCGACGAGTACGTCCCACCCGACCAGGGCGGACCACCCGGCCAAACCGCCACCGACCGACTCGCCCCGCTCTGCAGACGCCACCACCGAGCCAAGACCCACCCATCCCCCGACGGGCGATGGGACTACGCCCAGCTCACCCCCACCACCTGGCTCTGGACCAGTCCCCACAGCCTGCGGTTCCTCGTCCACCCCGACGGCACCACCGAGCTCTGACGGCGCCCGCTGCACACACGACAGCGCCGGCCGCGATCCTGGGATCGCGACCGGCGCTGCTCTGTGATGACTCAGCGACGCACGGTCAGTTGCTTCGTCTTCTCCGAGGCCGCGACCGCCTCGTCACCGGCGTACGACGCGGTGATGGTGTACTCGCCCGGCTTCCGGAACGGGTTGCGCATCCGCAGGGTCGCGCGCCCCTTCTTGTCCAGCGTGGCGGTCTTCTCCTTGCCACCCGCCTCGACGGTCACCGTGCCGGTGGGGACCCCGGCGCTGCTGCGGACGGTGACCTTCAGCGTGACCTTGCCCTTGCCCGCCTTCGGCTGCTTGGGCCGGACCTTCAGCAGGACACGTGACGGCGCGGTCTCCGGGGCGTCGGCGACCAGGTCGAGGCCGACCTTGACCGGGTCGTGGTCGCTGGAGCGGAACGGACCGGCGTCGTGGAAGTCGGTGCCGTGGTAGTTCCAGCGGGAGTACTCCATCGCGACGGACTCACCGGAGTTGATGTTCCAGATGTCCACGCCGGTGACGGCGGCCAGCGCCGCGTCGTTGGCGAGCACGTGGTCCAGCGAGCCGGACAGGCCGCTGAAGGAGTAGGACCACTCCTCCTCGTCCGAGACCGTCTGGGTGTTGGTGTAGCCGGCGTCGTGGAGGACCTGCATCGGGTCCTCCATCGAGTAGGCGTTGAAGTCACCGGCGAGCAGCACCGCGTCGGTGCCGGTCTCGGCCGCGACGCCGGGGACCCAGGCCGCCAGGGCCTCGGCCTGCTCGACGCGGTCGGGGTTGGCGTTGCCCTGGCCCGTGCCGTCGTCGACACCGGAGCCCTTGGACTTGAAGTGGTTCACGATGAAGAGGAACTCCTCGCCGCCCCCGACGGGCGCGAAGACCTGCCCGATCGGCTCGCGGGCGTTGCCGAAGGCCTGGCCGGAGGCCGACTGGTCACCCAGCGCCCGGGCCTCGCCTACACGCTCGACCGACGCCGGCTGGTAGATGATCGCGTTGGTGATGACGTCCTGCTCCGAGGCCGGCGGGAGCTCGGCCGAGGACGGGTTCGCCGCCCACTTCTGCTCCCCCGCCGCCGCGTTGAGCGCGGCGACCAGGGCCTCGGTGGCCTCGTCGGGCTGCTCGCCCAGGGCCGCGGAGTTCTCGATCTCCATCAGGCCGACGACGTCGGCGTCGAGGGTGTTGATCGCCGAGACGATCTTCTCCTGCTGACGCTGCAGGTCCTGGGGGTCCCAGGCGCCGCGCTGGTCGCAGCCACCGCGCACGTTGTTGCCGTCGCCGTCGCGGTCGACGTAGGCCAGGCAGCCGTCGTCGCCCACGTTGTCGTCGTCGGCGTCACCGAGGGTCGTGAAGTAGTTGAGCACGTTGAAGGACGCCACGCTCAGGTCGCCACCGACCTCCTCGGGGGCCGCGGTGCGGGTGTTCTCGAAGACCGCCGGCGAGGTCGCGGTGTAGTCCGGACCGCTCACCGAGGTCGTCGGCTGGAAGCGGTACGTCGGGCTGCTGGGCGAGCCGCCCTGGGTCAGCACCACGGGCTCGGTGAAGGTCGCCGCAGCGCCCACCCGGACCGGGTCGGTGTTGGAGACGTAGGGCGGGGTCAGGAACTGGCTGCGGGTGTAGTCGGTGCTCGACCCGTCGTCCAGCGTGATCGCGCGGGCGGCGTTGTCGGCCTCGACCGCGGCGATGGCGGCGAGGTCCTGGGCGTCGGCGACCTCGGTCGGCTGGATGAGCGGGGTGTCGCCCAGGGCCAGGCCGACCTCGCCGTACTGGTTGGTGGAGTAGGTGTTCGTCACCGTGAAGCGCTCGCCGGTTGGGTCGAACAGCATGCCCTCCAGCGCCTCCTTCTCGGCGTCCGAGGCGGGCCAGGCGCCGGCGTACGCGGTCACCGGCTCGGTCGGCTCGAGCTCGACGACCTCGGCCTCGGAGGAGACGACCTGCGTGGCGCCGGCGTACTCCGAGACCTCACCGGTGACCTCGACGTGGTCGCCGGGCTCGACGGTGATGCTGCCCGAGCCCTGGGGGAAGTAGACGAACACGCCGTCGGAGGCCGTGCGCTCGGTCTCGCCGCCGGTGCCGGGGGTCTGGAGGTAGAAGCCGTAGAGGTACTGCGGCACCGCGGTGACCACGCCGGTCGTGACGACCTCGGTGCCGACCAGCGGGCTGGTGAAGCCGTCGCCCTGGATCTCCGCGATGGTCGCCTCGGTGGGCTCCGGCTCCGGCTCCGGCTCGGGCTCGCTCCCGGTGCCGGTCGGCGTCGGGGCACCGGTGGTGAACTCGGCGCCGTTCTCGTCGGCGTCGGGAGCCGTGCGCGAGGACGAGGTCGTGTTGGAGACCCCGGCGGCCTTGGCCGTGCCCTCCCACGTGTTGCTGTTGACGCCGAGCAGGTCGACGACGCCCGGGAGCACCCCGACCGAGCCGGTCGGCAGCGTGAGCGGCTCGGTGCCGGAGGACAGCCACACGGTGAAGGCGGAGCCGGACATCGCGGTCGTGCCGACGACGTCGGGCGTCGGCAGCGACTCCGTGCCGCCCGAGCCCTGCGCCTGCTGGACGAGGTAGTAGCCGCCGGCGGGCACGGTGCCGGACAGCTCCGTCACGGCCCCGGCGCCGGTGCCGCCCGAGGAGCGGTACTGCACCGACATCCCGTCGACGCTGATCGCCGCGTCGGTGGGGTTGTGCAGCTCGATGAAGTCGTGGGTGAGGGTGGCGCCGGAGTTGCCGCCGCCGCCGTAGGCCTCACTGATGACGAGGCCGGTGCTGGCGGCCTGGGCGGGCGCCAGGCTGAGGCCGGTGGCCAGGGTGGCGAGGCCGAGCGAGCCGGCGCTGAACAGCGCGAGCCGGCGGCCTGCGCCCCGGGAGGTGGTGGGCACGGGTGACTGCCTTTCCGAGAGGGGTCCCGAGAGATCCGAGAACCGAGAGGGAGATCCGAGGTGACGGGCCGACGATGACGGGCCCAGATGGACCGACGGCGAACGCCTCCCGGCCGTCCGGGGACGACCGGGAGGCGTTCGCAATCAGGTGGTGCTCAGGTGGTGCACAGGTGCTGGGTCTGGCGCCGGGTCAGCGGACCTTGAAGCGCAGGGTGTCCGAGGCGTCGCCGTAGGAGACGGTGATGACCTGGACGCCCTTCTCGTCGAAGGGACCGATGCGCGTGACGGCCTTGCCCTTCTTGTTCAGCGTGACCTTCTTGTCCACGCCCGCACCGGAGAGGATGACCTTGCCCGAGGCCGGCTCGCCGTCGACCTTGACCTTGACGGTGACCTTGAGCTTCTTCTTGCCGGCCTTGAGCGGACCCTTGGGGTTGCGCTTCGCGGTCACGACGGCCATCTCGGGCTGGGCCTCGAAGGCGAGCGGCACCAGGATCTCGGTGCCGGTCGTCATGCCGGTGACCACCAGGCCGTCGGGGGCTCCGTAGTAGGTCGGGACAGTGCCCATGACCGAGGCGGTGCCCGCCTCGTCGTCGTTGGCGCTCTCGGCGACGGTCGGGTCGACCGCGAAGGTGCCGAGGCTCTTGCCTCCGACGCTTACCTCGACCTCGTCGTCCACGAGGGCGTCGATGCCGGCGGTGGGCGCCATGATCAGCGAGGACAGCTCGACCTCGAGCTCGTCACCCGGCGCGTACGACGCCGGGGCACCCTCGGGGAGGGTGGCACCGATCGAGCGCTGCTCGGCGTCCACCGGCAGGGCCTCGGAAGAGGCGAACTCGTCCATGAAGTCGACCATGGCCTGCAGGTCGGCGTACCCGGTGTCGGTCGGGTCGCTGCCCTCGGCGAGGGTGAAGAAGTTGTCGCCACCCGAGGCCAGGAAGGAGTTGGCGACGACCGAGTAGGTCTCCTCCATCTCGATCGGCATCTCGTCGAGCCACATGCCGGTGACGTGCTCGCCGGCGGAAGCGGTGGGGTCGTAGCTCCACTCGAAGCCGTCGGAGACGCCGAGGTGCAGGATCGGGCGCGAGGAGCCGTCGGGCTGCCACTGCTCCTCCAGCACCGACTTCAGCTGCTCACCGGTCAGGTCCAGCTTGACTAGGGTGTTGGCGAAGGGCTGGACGACGGCGGCCTGCTTGTAGGTCAGGACGGCCGGGTAGCCCTCGGCGTTCTCGCCGAGCATGTCCGCACGCAGACCGCCGGGGTTGATGAAGCCGATCTGGGTGTCGGCCGCCCAGCGCTGGGCCTCGGCGACCAGGTTGCCGACTGTGGACTCGCCACCGCGGTTCTCAGTGGTGCCGTTGCCGGCCTTGGCGCGGGTGAACGGGCCCGCGATCTCGCCCAGGGGCTGGGCGCCGAGCTCGTCGGAGACCGCCACCGCGGCGTCGACGATCGCCTTGACCTCGGGGTCCTCGGCGAAGGGGTCCTCGGTGCGCGCGACGTTGATGATCTCGCTGCCGTCACCGACCTTGAGGAACGGGTCGGCCTGGCCGTCGGCGTCGACGGTGAAGGTCAGGCGGTTGATGTTGAGGCCGTACTGACCGGCCGAGACGACCGGACGCGGCTGCAGAGGCGCGTCGGCCGGGGCGATCAGGCAGTCGTAGGCCAGGTGCGTGTGACCCGAGATGATCGCGTGCACCGACGAGTCGACGCCCTGCACGATCGACCCGAAGTCGGTGTCGTCGGCCAGGTCGGCGATCGCGTCGCAGTCGGTCGTCGGGGCGCCCTCGTGCACGAGCATGACGATCAGGTCGACACCCTCGGCCTCCAGCGCGTCGGCCTCGGTGTTGACGGCGTCGACGATGTCGGTGACCTCGAGGTCGGCGATGCCGGCCGGGGAGACCAGCTCGGGCAGGTGCTCGGTGACGGCGCCGATGAAGCCGACCTCGACGGCGGAGTCGCCCTCGCCGATGGTCTGCACGTAGGTGGGCTCCAGCGCGTCCTCGCCGGAGTCCTTCATCTTCACGTTGGCGCCGATGTAGGTCCACTCGGCCCCGCCGCGCGGGTTGGTGTCGGCGTCGAAGGGAGCCATCACCCGGTTGACCAGGTCGTCGTAGCCCTGGTCGAACTCGTGGTTGCCCACCGCGGAGACGTCCAGACCCGCGGCGTTGAGGACGTCGAGGGTCGGCTTGTCCTGCTGGATGAACGACTCGAAGGTCGAGGCACCGATGAGGTCGCCGGCAGCGGCGAAGATGGTGTTCTCCTCGCCGTACTCCGCACGGACGGAGTCCACGGCGGTGGCGAGCTTGGCCGCGCCGCCCGCGTCACGTGCGGCGAGCAGCCGACCGTGGAAGTCGTTGATGCCGACGATGGTGACGTCGACGGGCGAGAGGGCGTGGGCGGCTGGGGCCTGGACTACGACGGTCGCCGAGGTGGCGGCGACCGCGAGCCCGAGGCCGAGCGCTGCGGCGCGTCGGCGCAGCGGCGAGGACCCGGAGCGTGAGTGCACTGGGGGAACCCTTCAGGTGGGGCTGGTATGGACCGGCGCACCGTAACCCTGCAAGAGGGCTCTTCGACCGGCCCGATCGTTAACGTCGCGTGACACCTGCACGAAAGGCGGGATCCGGTGAAGGATTGCCATCACGCACCTGGCCGGATGGTCAGGTGTTGCCTCTGGCGCCGCCCGAGCACCCCGTGATGAGGTGGGTGATTGCCCTCGCCCGAGGGGGTCGACCGGTGGGTCAGCCGCGCAGCTGGTGGCGCTGCTTCCAGACGTCGCGGTAGAACTCCCAGCCCGACCACAGCGTCAGCCCGACGGCGACCGCCAGCAGCCCCTGCGAGACGTAGAACAGCACCTCGCCGGGCGTCTGCAGCGCCGCGGGCAGGTCCGGGTCGCGCAGCGGCAGCACCAGCCCACCCAGCGCCAGCCCCTGGGCGGTGGTCTTCCACTTGCCGAGGTCCTTGGCCGCGATGACGACCTTGGACAGCACCGAGAGCCGCAGCAGCGTCACACTCCACTCGCGCAGCAGCACGATGATGGTCACCCACCACCAGATGTCGCCCACGACGGCCAGCCCGATGAAGGCCATGCCGGTGATCGCCTTGTCGGCGATGGGGTCGGCGATCTTGCCGAAGTCGGTGACCAGGTTGCGCGCGCGGGCGATGTCCCCGTCGATCTTGTCGGTGATCATCGCGACCGCGAAGATCGCGTAGGCGATCGTGCGCCACGTCGCGGACTCGCCCCCGTCGACCAGCAGCGCCCAGCCGAAGAACGGCACCATCACGATGCGCAGGCTCGTGAGGAGGTTCGGCAGGTTCCAGTTGCTGGGCTTCTGGGACGTCTCGGTCACGGGCACTCCTGGGTCAGGGCGTGGGGTCAGACGGACGAGCGGGTCAGGACGGGTCGAGCGGGCGGGCGACCAGGTCGATGCCGTCGGTGTCGACGACCTCGGCGCGGACGATCTCCCCCACCGAGGCGGTCGTGTCGTCGAGGCCGTCGAGCAGCGTCGTACCGTCGACCTCGGGGCCCTGCAGGGCCGCGCGGCCGACGACCTCGCCGTCCTCGACCGACTCCACGAGCACCTCGACGACCTCGCCGATGCGCTCCTCGGCGCGCTCGGCGGTCAGCTGCTCGACCAGGGAGGTGACGTGCTCGGCGCGGGCGCGCACCTCGTCCTCGTCGAGCTTGTCCTCGAAGCCGGCGGCCTCGGTGCCGTCCTCGTCGGAGTAGCCGAAGACGCCGGTGACGTCCATCCGCGCGGCGACGAGGAAGTCGCACAGCGTCTGGAGGTCCTCCTCGGTCTCCCCGGGGAAGCCGACGATGACGTTGGAGCGCACGCCGGCCTCGGGCGCCAGGGCGCGGACCTGCTCGAGCAGGCCGAGGAAGGACTCGGGGTCACCGAACCGGCGCATCCTGCGCAGCACCGTGGCGCTGGCGTGCTGGAAGGACAGGTCGAAGTAGGGCACGACGCCCGGCGTGGAGGCGATCGCCTCGATCAGGCCGGGGCGGGTCTCGGCGGGCTGCAGGTAGGACACCCGCACCCGCTCGACACCGTCGACCGCCGCCAGCTCGGGCAGCAGAGTCTCGAGGAGCCGGATGTCGCCGAGGTCCTTGCCGTACGACGTGGAGTTCTCGCTGACGAGGAAGAGCTCCTTCACGCCCTGGCCGGCCAGCCAGAGCGCCTCCTCGAGCACGTCGGTGGGTCGCCGCGAGACGAAGGAGCCGCGGAAGGACGGGATCGCGCAGAACGAGCACCGGCGGTCACAACCGCTGGCCAACTTCAGCGACGCGGTCGGACCGGACTCCAGGCGCCGGCGCACCGACGCGGGACCCGAGGCATGGCCCGGGACGGCGGCGGTGGACATCGAGCGCTCGACCGGGGTGATCGGGAGCAGCAGGCGGCGGTCGCTCGGGGTGTGCGCCTGGTGGGACTCGCCGGCCAGGATGCCGCGCAGCCGGTCGGCGATGTCGGGGTAGTCGTCGAAGCCGAGCACCGCGTCGGCCTCGGGCAGCGACTCGGCGAGGTCCTTGCCGTAGCGCTCGGCGAGGCAGCCGACGGCCACGACGGCCTGCGCCTTCCCGCCGTGCTCGGTCTTGAGGTCGGCGGCCTCGAGCAGGGCGTCGACGGAGTCCTTCTTGGCCGCCTCGACGAAGCCGCAGGTGTTGACCACCACGGTGTCGGCGTCCTCGGCGTTCTCGACCAGGCGGAACCCGCCGGCCTCGAGCCGACCGGCGAGCTCCTCGGAGTCCACGTCGTTGCGTGCACACCCCAGGGTCACCATCGCCACCGACAGCAGTGGCCGCTCCGGGGTGGGGTCGGCTGCGGTCGGGGTGGCGGTGGACTCAGGTGTGTGGGTACTCATGACGACTCGTCAGTATGGCGGGCCGCTCCGGCACGCACCTACTCCGCGACTACTCCGCGACTACTCCGCGACGAAGGTGTCCTGCGCCTGACGACCCGTCGCACCGAGGGCACCGTGATCGACGCCACCCACGCTGACCTGCACCGAACCGTCCGAGGACTGCACCCGCACCGGCTGGGAGACCTTCGGCAGGACCTTGACCTGGCCGAAGGCCAGCGTGCCCTTGTAGACCAGCTCGTTGGCGCCGTCGCGCACCACGACCTCGGCTCCCCCGCCCGCGGCGGTGAGCACCACCGGCACCTTGGTGCCCGTGGCGGTCGTGCCGCTGGTGGTGGTCAGACTGGGCAGCGGGTCCCGGACCTCGACCGGGCTGTCGGTGACCAGCCGGGCGACCGACCACGCGAGCACGAGCGCCATCACGGCCGCCACGAGGACCGACCAGTTGGGGCCGCCCCGGGTGCCGCGCAGGGCACCGCCCTGGCCGAGCTCGGCCTCGAAGACGCGGCGCGGGGTGACCGGCGCGTCGGCGTACCGCTCGTCGTAGGAGGCGACCAGCGGGGCCGCGTCGATGCCGAGCACGCGCGCGAGGGTGCGCAGGTGGCCGCGGGCGTAGAAGTCGCCGCCGCACGGGCTGAAGTCGTCGACCTCGACGGCCTCGATGACGTGCGGGCGGATGCGGGTGCGGTCGGCGAGCTGGTCGACGGTGAGACCCAGGCGGGTGCGGGCGGCGGCCAGCTCGGGACCGATGACCGGGTCGGGCGCCGGCTGCTCCTCCTCGGGCAGCACGATCGGCTCGACCGCGTGGCCCTCGCGGGCGATCGGGCGGACCCGGTCCCCCCAGACCTCGGTGTCCTCGACCAGGTCGACGCTGCCGGGGCGCCGCAGCTCGCGGGCCTCGGGGAGCTCGGGACGGTCGGCGTCGTCGGTCTCGTCGTGGGCGGCGTCGAGCCGCAGCGCCGTCGCGCCGATGATGGGCTGGGTCATCGTCAGGTCGCTGCGGATCTCCGCGCGCACCGCGGTGACCGGCTCGCGCAGCGCCGACGGCGTCGCGCTCGCGGTCATCGCCGGGGCCACGACCGGAGCGGTCTGCGCGGTCGGCACAGGCGCGGCGCCGCCGCGCTCGGGCAGGAAGCGGGCGACGGAGTCGATGGCGTGGGCCAGCATCGGCCGCAGCCCCGCGTGCACGCGCTCGGGGGCCGGCTCGTGCCCGGGGACCTGGCTGCCGGGGACCTCGTGCTCGTCGTGCGCCGAGGAGCCGCCGTGGTGGTCCCCGTGGTCGTCCTGGTCCCCATCGTGGTCGCCCTCGTGCCACTCCTCGTCGGAGACGTAGGTGTAGCCGTCGATCTCGGCGACCTCGCAGCGGTCCTGCGCCAGCGCGGCCAGGGCGTCGACGACGTCGCCGTCGGTCAGGCCGGTGACCCGCGTCGAGAGCGAGAGCGGGACCTGGATCGGGTCCTCACCGCTGAGCACGTCGATCGAGCCGTCACGCAGGAAGCGCCGGCGCGGCAGCACCTCGACGGCCTGGATCTCGGTCCAGGGCAGCCCCCGCCACTCCTTGCCCGTGCGCAGGCGCACCCCGAGGTCGTCGGCGACGAAGAGCGGCGCCCGGGCGTCGAGGACGCCCTGGGCGTGCACGAGGGCGATGAGGGCGAGCACCAGCGCCAGGACCCAGTCCAGGGCGGTGCCGCCGGAGGCGGCACGGGTGAGGTACGCCGCGGCGACCACGCCCGCGACGACACCGGTGCTCGCGGTGAGCAGCGTGTTGCGTCGTACTTCCACGTTCACATCTCCCCCTGAAGGGTCGCGATGACACCGTCGACCTCGTCGGGCTTCACGAGCACGTCGCGAGCCTTCGAGCCCTCACTGGGACCGACCACGCCTCGGGACTCCAGGATGTCCATGAGGCGACCGGCCTTGGCGAAGCCCACGCGGAGCTTGCGCTGCAGCATCGAGGTGGAGCCGAACTGCGTCGACACCACGAGCTCCACGGCCTGGACCACCAGGTCGAGGTCGTCGCCGATGTCGTCGTCGAGCTCCTTCTTGCTCTGCTGGGGAGCGGTGACGTCCTCGCGGTACGACGGCTCCAGCTGCTCCTTGCAGTGCTTGACCACCTGGGCGATCTCGGCCTCGGTGACCCAGGCTCCCTGGACGCGCACCGGCTTGGAGGCGCCCATCGGCAGGAACAGCCCGTCACCCTGGCCGACCAGCTTCTCCGCGCCCGGCTGGTCGAGGATGACCCGGCTGTCGGCGAGGCTGGAGGTGGCGAAGGCCAGGCGGCTCGGCACGTTGGCCTTGATCAGGCCGGTCACCACGTCGACCGAGGGGCGCTGGGTGGCCAGCACCAGGTGGATGCCGGCCGCGCGGGCCAGCTGGGTGATGCGGACGACCGCGTCCTCCACGTCGCGCGGGGCGACCATCATCAGGTCGGCGAGCTCGTCGACGATGACCAGGAGATAGGGGTAGGGCTCGAGCGTGCGCTCGGAGCCCAGCGGCACCTCGACCTTGCCCGCCCGGACGGCCTTGTTGAAGTCGTCGATGTGGCGGAACCCGAAGTTGGCCAGGTCGTCGTAGCGCAGGTCCATCTCGCGCACGACCCAGGCGAGCGCCTCGGCGGCCTTCTTGGGGTTGGTGATGATCGGGGTGATCAGGTGCGGGACGCCCTCGTAGGCGTTCAGCTCCACCCGCTTGGGGTCGACCATGATCATCCGGACCTCGTCGGGCGTGGCCCGCATCAGCACCGAGGTGATCATCGAGTTGATGAAGCTGGACTTTCCGGAGCCGGTGGCACCGGCGACCAGCAGGTGCGGCATCTTCGCGAGGTTGGCGACGACGAAGCCGCCCTCGACGTCCTTGCCGAGGCCGGCCACCATCGGGTGGTGGTCGGCACGGGCCCGGCCCGAGCGGAGCACGTCGCCGAGGGAGACGATCTCCTTGTCGAGGTTGGGGATCTCCACGCCGACCGCGGACTTGCCGGGGATCGGGCTGAGGATGCGCACGTCCGCACTGGCCACCGCGTAGGCGATGTTGCGCTGGATGTTGGTGATCTTCTCGACCTTCACGCCGGGGCCGAGCTCGACCTCGTAGCGCGTGACGGTCGGGCCGCGGGTGTAGCCGGTGACCTGGGCGTCGATGGAGAACTCCTCGAGCACCTGGGTCAGCCGGTCCACGACCTCGTCGGAGGCCTTGGACCGCGCCTTGTGCGGCGAGCCCTCCTTCAGCACCTCGGTCGCGGGCAGGCTGTAGGTGATGTCGCCGGAGAGCTGGAGCTGCTCCACGCGGGGCGGCAGGTCGGCGTGCGGCGGCGGCTCGAGGACGTCCTTGTGGCCGTCGGCGGTCGGGGACGTCGCGCCGGCGTCGACCGCGGCCATCGCCTCGGTGGGCACGTCGTCGAAGATCGCCAAGCCGGCGTCGGTGTCGCTCCTGGAGCCGCCGTCCTCCTCCAGCGCGACGTCGAGCGCGTCCTTGCCGCGCTTCTTGCGGCCCTTGGCGGAGGTCTCCTCCACCAGCGGGGTGTCGTACGCCGGGTAGCCCTCGGGCTCGAGGCCGTCCTCGCCCTTGCGCGAGCGGCGTCGCGTGATCGGCTCGTCCTCCTCGTGCACCCGGCCCAGGGCCCGGTCGCGCAGGTCGGCGAGCTTGTCGGGCACCTGGTAGACGGGCGTGGCGGTGATGACGAGGACCCCGAAGACGCCGAGGAGGAGCAGCAGCGGGACGACGAGGTAGGTGGTGCGCAGCAGGTCGAGCAGCAGCGAGGAGACGACGTACCCGACCGCTCCCCCGCCCTCCTGCAGCGGCGTGGCGTCGCCGGCGACCGGCTGAGGGCTGCCGTTGGCGACGTGGACGATGCCGAGCAGGCCGAAGGACAGGGCGGTCCAGCCGATGACCTGCCGGCCGGCGGGACCGTGGCCCACGGGGTCGCGCATGACGCGCCACCCGGCCCAGACCAGGACCATCGGGACGAACCAGCCGATCTTGCCGACGGTGCCGGCGACGGCGAACCGCACCGGGTCGGTCACCGGGCTCTGCACCTGGAACCACACCGCGGCGGCGGAGACCAGCGCGAGGGCGACCAGCACCAGGCCGGCACCGTCGCGCCGGTGCTCGGGCTCGAGGTCGCGGGCACCGCGGCCGATGCCGCGGGCCACGGCACCGATGCCGTGGGCGACGGCCAGCCAGAACGCGACGACCCCCCGCAGCACCGCGCCGAGCGCGAGGCCGACCGGGTTAGGTCCGCTGCGCACCGAGCGCGGGGCCGGCCGCGAGGTCGTCGACTTCTTCGCCGACGACTTCTTGGGCGCAGGCTTGCGCGCCGGCGGCCGCTTGGCCGCGCTCTTGGTGGTGGAGGTACTCCGTGGTCGGGTGCCCGTGCTCGTGCCGCTGCGCGTGCTGGTGCTGCGGCTGGACGTGCTCGTGCTCCGCGACCCCGGCGGGGAAGACGTACGGGTCGCCATGGTCACGACCCTAGGCGACCACCACACGAGTCACAGGGATTGACTCACGTCCCACCCTCACGTGTCGCTTGAGGGTTTTCCGGAGCCACGTCCGAGCGGAGCGAGGGACTCGACGCGAGGAGGTGAGCGAGCCCGCGACCGAGGCACGAGGTCGCGACGGCGTGTCGAGCCCGGTCGAACCGGCGTATCAATACGCCGGCTCGGCGTCCCGTGGCTGGTCGTCGGGGTCCGGGAGCGCGTCGAGGGGTGGGGAGAGCCGGCGGGCGCCGAGCAGGACGGCGGCGCCGACCAGCATGGTGACCACGAAGCCGATGGTGGTGGAGCCGGTGAGCGCGAGGCCGCAGTAGCCGGCCGTGGCGGCGACCACGGCGACGGCGACGTACGGCAGCTGAGTGGTGACGTGGGTGATCACGTTGCACCCGGCACCGGTCGAACTGAGGATCGTGGTGTCGGAGATCGGCGAGGAGTGGTCGCCGGCCACCGCGCCGGCCAGCACGGCCCCGAGCACCGGGAGCAGCAGCTCGGGTGCGTCGACGGCGTTGACGATGCCGCCGGCGATCGGCAGCAGGAGCCCGAAGGAGCCCCAGCTGGTGCCGGTGGCGAAGGCCATCGCCAGGGCGACCAGGAAGACGACGGGGACCAACCACTCGGTGGGCAGCGAGGAGTCCTCGACGAGGCCGCCGAGGTACTCCCCCGTACCGAGGGAGTCGATCAGCGAGCCGAGCATCCACGCCAGCAGCAGGATGCTGACGGCCGGCCACATCGACCGCAGGCCCTCCCACCAGCCCCGACCGAAGGTCGAGCGGCTGAACTTGGGGTTGGAGGCGGTGTCGCGGGAGTAGTAGTAGAGCGCTGCGAGCAGCGCCGGCGCCGCACCGACCAGCAGGGACCAGGTGACGTCGGCCTCGGCGAGCAGGTCCAGCGGGGCCCAGGACCCGGAGGCGCGCACCCCGCTCCACACGATGCCGGCCAGCACGCCGAGCACCAGCAGCACGAACGGCACCACCAGCGCCCGCTTGGCGCCGGGCCGGTGGACGGGCAGGTCCTCGGAGAGCTGGCCCGGGATGTCGTCGCCGGGCTCATAGGTCCTGCCCTCCTCCAGGGCGCGTCGCTCCTCGCGGCGCATCGGGCCGAGGTCGACGTTGAGCGCGACCACGAGCACCACCATCAGCAGCGCCGCCCAGGCGTAGTAGTTGGCTGCCGCGGCCCGGACGTAGGCGCCGAGGTCGCTCACGGTCAGCGCCGACGCGGCGATGATCGGTGTGAAGATGCCCAGGATGTAGGCGCCCCAGCTCGAGAAGGGCATCAGCACGGCCACGGGTGCCGAGGTCGAGTCGACCAGGTAGGTCAGCTTGGCGCGCGAGACCCGGTGCCGGTCGGTGATCGGCCGGCTGACCTGGCCGACGGTCAGGGCGTTGAAGTAGTCGTCGACGAAGATTGCGCCACCCAGGGCCGCCGGCAGCGCGATGGCGCCGCGCCGGGTGCGGATGCGCTCGTGCGCCCAGTCGGCGAAGGCCCGGGTGCCGCCCGACATCGACACGAAGGCGGTGATGACGCCGAGCGCCAGGGTGAAGAGGAGGATGTAGACGTAGGTGGTGTTGAGCTCGCCGTCGCTCCAGAAGATCTGGGCGAACGCCGACCACAGCTCCTCGAGGGTGTCGACGGGGCTGAGGTCGGCGACCAGCAGTGCCGCCGAGACCACGCCGAGCCCGAGGCTCAGCAGGACCTTGCGGGTGGTCACCGCCAGCCCGATGGCCAGCACGGGGGGCAGCAGGGTCAGCAGCGGGTAGTCGTCGATCACGTCGCACCTCCTGGGTGGGCCGGGAGGTTACTCCTCGCCCCGGAGCGACGGACCACCCCGGCGGACCAGGGTCGGCGTCGCGCCCTCAGGCGTCGATGACCACCGGGATGATCATCGGCCGACGACGGTGGGTGTTGGACACCCAGCGACCGATCACCCGGCGTACGGTCTGCTGCAGCTGGTAGGAGTCGGTGGCCCCGTCGGCGACGGCCCTGTCGAGCGCGTCGATGATGGCGGGCTTGACGTCCTCGAAGACCGAGTCGTCCTCGGCGAAGCCGCGGGCGTGGATCTCCGGGCCGCCGGCGACCTTCCCGGAGACCGAGTCCATGACGACGATGACCGAGATGAAGCCCTCCTCGCCGAGGATCCGCCGGTCCTTGAGGTCGGACTCGGTGATGTCGCCGACGGAGGATCCGTCGACGAAGACGTAGCCGCAGTCGACCTTGCCCGCGACCGACGCGACCCCGTCGACGAGGTCCACCACGACCCCGTCCTCGGCGATGACGACGTTCTCGACGCCGGTCATCCTCGCCAGCGCGGCGTTGGCCTGCATGTGCCGGATCTCGCCGTGCACCGGCAGCACGTTGCGCGGCTTGACGATGTTGTAGCAGTACAGCAGCTCGCCGGCCGAGGCGTGCCCGGAGACGTGCACCATGGCGTTGCCCTTGTGCACGACCTTCGCGCCCCACCGGGCCAGGCCGTTGATCACGCGGTAGACCGCGTTCTCGTTGCCGGGGATGAGCGAAGACGCGAGCAGGACGGTGTCGCCCTCCTCGATGTGCACGAAGTTGTGGGTGCGCTGGGCGATCCGCGAGAGCGCCGACATCGGCTCGCCCTGCGAGCCGGTCGAGATCAGCACCTGGTGCTGCGGCGGCAGGTGCGCGAGCTCCTTGGCGTCGACGATCGTGCCCGGCGGGATCGTGAGGTAGCCCAGGTCGCGGGCGATGCCCATGTTGCGCACCATCGAGCGGCCGACGAAGGCGACCTGGCGCTCGTGGGCGTACGCCGCGTCGAGCACCTGCTGCACGCGGTGCACGTGCGAGGCGAAGCAGGCCACGATGATCCGCTGCTGCGACTCGCGGAAGACCTGGTCGATGACCGGCGTGATGCCGCGCTCGGTCGGGGTGAAGCCCGGGGTCTCGGCGTTGGTGGAGTCGGTGAGGAAGAGGTCGACGCCCTCCTCCCCCAGCCGCGCGAAGGCCCGCAGGTCGGTGATCCGGCCGTCGAGCGGCAGCTGGTCCATCTTGAAGTCGCCGGTGTGCAGCACCAGCCCGGCGGGCGTGCGGATGGCGACGGCCAACGCGTCGGGGATGGAGTGGTTGACCGCGACGAACTCGAGCTCGAAGGGCCCGAAGGTGATCTTCTCGCCCTCCTTCACCACGTGGTGGACGGTCTCCTTGAGCCGGTGCTCGCGCAGCTTGGAGCCCAGCAGCGCCAGCGTCAGCTCCGAGCCGACCAGCGGGATGTCACCCCGCTCGCGCAGGAGGTACGGCGTCGCGCCGATGTGGTCCTCGTGACCGTGGGTCAGCACGAGCGCCTCGACGTCGTCGAGCCGGTCGCGGATGGATGACCAGTCGGGGAGGATCAGGTCGACGCCGGGCTGGTGGTCCTCGGGGAAGAGCACGCCGCAGTCGACCATCAGGAGACGACCGGCGTACTCGAAGGCGGTCATGTTGCGCCCCACCTCGCCGAGACCACCGAACGGGGTGACCCGCAGGGCTCCCTCGGGCAGCGGTTCGGGTGCGGTGAGCTCGGGGTGCGGGTGTGACATTTCGTCCTGTTCTGCCGGGTCGTCCGGTGGTCGGGTGGTGCCGGGGTGCTGGCCGGCGGTGCCTAGAGCAGGTCGGCCGCCTCCAGGCCGGTGCGCAGCGCGGCGAGCTCCTCGTCGTCGAGGGGCACCAGCGGAGAGCGCACGCGGCGGTTGTCGAGCACGCCGAGGAGCTCCAGGCCCCCCTTGGCGGTGGTGGCGCCGTAGTTGGCGACACCCATGACGGCCTCGAAGGCCGGCAGGAGCCGCTGGTAGGTCGCCAGGGCGTTGGCGTGGTCGCCACCGAGGAAGTCCTCGATCATCGAGGCGATCTCGCTGCCGGCGACGTGACCGACGACCGACACGAGGCCGCAGGCGCCGTGGGCGAGGAAGCCGAGGGTGTTGACGTCGTCGCCGGAGTAGACGGCGTAGCCCATCTGAGCCAGGCGCGCGGCGCGCGGCATGTCGCCGACGGCGTCCTTGACCGCGACGACCTGCTCCCAGCCCAGCGCCTCCTCGTAGGTCTCCAGGCCGATGGTGGAGCCGGTGCGGCCAGGGACGTCGTAGAGCATCACGGGCAGCTCGGCGGCGTCGATGACCTGCCGGAAGTGGTGGAGGATGCCGCGCTGTCCGGGCTTGTTGTAGTAGGGCGAGACCAGGAGCACCGCGTCGGCGCCCTTCTCGCGTGCCTGCTTGGCCAGCACCAGCGAGGTGCGGGTGTCGTTGGTGCCGACACCGGCCACCAGCGGCACGTCGGGGCCGACCGCGTCACGCACCGCGGCGAGGACCTCGCCGTCCTCGTCGGTGGTGGTCGTGGGCGACTCGCCGGTGGTCCCGGAGACCACCAGCCCGTCGTGACCGTGCGCCAGCAGGTGCTTGGCGACCCGCTGCACCCCGTCGAGGTCGAGGCTGCCGTCGTCGAGGAACGGCGTGGCCATCGCGGTCAGCATCCGACCGAAGGGTGCGACGGGGGCGGAGGTCATGGGGCCAAGGTTATGGGATCTGCGGGACGACCTGCTCGGCGACCAGCCGCAGGTGGTCGAGGTCGCCCAGGTCGAGGGTCTGCAGGTACAGCCGCGACTGCCCGGTCTCTGCGTAGCGGCCGATCTTGTCGACCACCTCGGGCACCAGCCCGGCCAGCCCGTTCTCCCGCAGCTCGTCGACCTCGCGCCCGATCGCTGCGGCCCGGCGGGCCAGATCGGCCTCGTTCTCGGCGACGCACAGCACCAGCGCCGAGGAGGTGGTCAGCGAGCCCGGGTCGCGGCCGATCTCCTCGCACGCGGCGTGCACGCGGGCGATCTGCTCGACCCCGGTGTCGAACGGCACGAACGGGAGGTTGAACTCGTCGGCGTACCGCGCGGCCAACACAGGGGTACGACGCTTGCCCACTCCCCCGATGAGCACCGGCGGTCCACCGGCGTGACCGTCGCGCTGCACGGGCTTGGGCAGGCCGGGCGACTCGCTGACCTGGTAGTGGGTGCCGTCGTAGGAGAAGCCACCGTCCTCGGCGGCCGGGGCCGACCACAGGCCCGTGACCACGGCCAGCTGCTCCTCGAACCGGTCGAAGCGCTCGGCGGTGCCGGGGAAGGGGATGGCGTACTTCTCGTGCTCCTGCACGAACCAGCCGGCGCCGATGCCGAGCTCGACGCGCCCGCCGCTCATCTGGTCGACGTTCGCGACCTGGATCGCCAGCGGACCGGGGTAGCGGAACGTGGCGCTGGTCATCATCGTGCCGAGGCGGATGGTGCTGGTCTCGCGGGCGAGACCAGCGAGCGTGGTCCAGGCGTCGGTGGGGCCGGGCAGGCCCGGGGTGCCCATCCCGAGGTAGTGGTCGGAGCGGAAGAACGCCCCGAACCCGAGCCGCTCGGCCTCGAGGGCGACCCGCAGGAGGTCGTCGTAGGTGGCGCCCTGCTGGGGCTCGGTGAAGATGCGCAGCTCCATGGCGCTCACCCTACGAAAGCGGCCCTCACCCGGCAGGCGGTGTCAGCGCCGGCGCAGCCAGACCCGGTCGAAGCCCTCGAGCTCGTCGCGCCGGGTCTCCTTCCAGTGGTGCCGGTCGAAGTCGGGGTAGAACACGTCGCCCTCGGGCTCGAGCGGGATCTCGGAGAGGACCTGCTCGGTGGCCAGCGGCATGGCGGCGGCGTAGACGCTGGCGCCGCCGGCGACGACGATCTCGCCGGGCAGCCGCGTGGCCTGCACCAGCGCGTCGTCGAGGTGGCGCGCCACGTGGACGTCGTCGCGGCCGGGCGACCAGGCGGGGTCGCGGGTCAGCACGATGGTCTCCCGGCCGGGCAGCGGCCGACCGATGGACTCGTAGGTGGTGCGACCCATGACCAGCACGTGGCCCATGGTCAGGTGCTTGAAGGCGGCCTGCTCCCCCGGCACCTTCCACGGGATGTCGGGGCCGTGGCCGATCACCCCGTTGCGGGCGACGGCGGCGACCAGGACGATCCTGCGACTCACGACGACCGCCTCAGACCGCGATCGGGGCCTTGATGACCGGGTGCGGGTCGTAGCCCGCGACCTCGATGTGCTCGAGCTCGAACTCGTCGAGCGCGGTGACCGAGGGGTCGAGCACCAGCGTGGGCAGCGGCCGCGGCTCCCGCGTGAGCTGGAGACGGGCCTGCTCGAGGTGGTTGAGGTAGAGGTGCGCGTCGCCGAGGGTGTGCACGAAGTCGCCGACCCCGAGGCCGGTCACCTGCGCGACCATGTGGGTCAGCAGCGCGTAGGAGGCGATGTTGAACGGCACGCCGAGGAAGACGTCGGCCGAGCGCTGGTAGAGCTGGCAGCTGAGCCGGTCCGGCCCGCCGTCGGGGTCAGGTGCGACGTAGAACTGGAACAGCGCGTGGCACGGCGCGAGCGCCATGTCGGGGATGTCCGCGACGTTCCACGCCGAGACCACGTGGCGCCGTGAGTGCGGGTCGCGGCGGAGGTTCTCCACGACCTGCGCCAGCTGGTCGATGTGCCGCCCGTCGGGTGTGGGCCACGAGCGCCACTGGGCGCCGTAGACCGGGCCGAGGTCGCCGGCCTCGTCGGCCCACTCGTCCCAGATGCTGATGCCTCGCTCCTGCAGCCAGCGCACGTTGGTGTCGCCGCGCAGGAACCACAGCAGCTCGCCGAAGACCGAGCGGGTGTGGACCTTCTTCGTCGTGACCAGCGGGAAGCCGCCTCCACGCTCGGGTGCCAGGTCGAAGCGCATCTGGTGCCCGAAGACCGACAGCGTGCCGGTGCCGGTGCGGTCGGTGCGCTCGACGCCCTCGTCGAGGATGCGGGTGAGGAGGTCGAGGTAGGCCTGCACGGGGCGAACGCTACCCGGGCAGCACCACGGGCGGCGTGCGCCGTCCGTGGCTACCGGCGGTTCTTCTTCCCGCCCTTGTTCTTGCCCTTCTTCTTGCCCTTCTTCTTGTCGGTCTTCTTGTCGGCCTTCAGCACGCCCTTGAGCCACCCGGAGATGCTGGGCGCGTTGATCTCGGCGTAGACGCCCGGGAAGAGCGGGAGTGCGCAGCCCAAGCCGTAGCTCACGGCACCGATCTGCACCGGCCGGCCGTTCTCGCGGTAGCCGAACAGCGGCCCACCGGAGTCGCCCTGGCAGGAGTCGCCGAGCAGCTCGGCGGCGCACACCTCGGTGTCGGGCGAGTACCCGAGCAGGCTGTTGGTCTGGCACTCCAGGTCGGTCGTCACGCGCACGTCCAGCTCCTTGAGCCGGTCCTGCACGCTGCCGACCTGGTAGGCGTCCAGTCCCCACCCGGCGACGGTCAGGGTGGAGCCGGGCTCCTCGAGGGGCTGGTCGTCCGCGCCGGCGAGCGCGATGCGCGGCGCCTTGATCTTCTTGGTGGTGCGCCACAGGGCGACGTCGCTCGACCCGGTCTCGTCGTAGTCCGGGTGGACCTTCATGCGGTCGATACGCAGCACCTGGCCACCACCTTGGGTGAGGTCGGTGCGACCGACCACGGCCTGGACCTCGTCGGGCTCGAAGACGGTGCAGTGGGCCGCGGTGAGGATCCACCGCTTGCCCACCACCGAGCCGCCGCAGAAGTGGCCGTCGGACCCTTCGGAGCCGGCGCGCTGCAGCGACACCATGAACCCGTGCTCACCGTCGTCGGCGGCGCCGCCGCCCACGATGGCGGTGGCGGGGGTCGAGCTGGTCACCGCAGCCAGCGGCGTGGCGAGCAGCAGGGCGGCCAGGGCGGAGCGGACGAGACGGCGCGAGGTCATGCTCCTCTCAACGCGTGGCCGGCCCACACGTCACGCCCGAAGATCCACACGTCCCTCGATCGTGGTGCAGGTCTCACCGCCGACCCGCACCTGCCCGTCCACCACCTCCACGTGCACGCGCCCGCGTCGCTGCAGTGCGGCGCCCTGCGCTGCGACGTACGACGTCGGCAGCCGCCCGGTCGAGGTCAGCCACTGCCCGAGGCCGGCCTGGAGGCTGCCGGTGACCGGGTCCTCGGTGATGCCCAGGCCCGGGCAGAAGGCGCGCACCTCCATCAGCACCTCTCCCCCGGGCTCGTGCAGAGCCGGCTCGTGCAGGCCGGCCACCCCGACGTCGAGCCCGTCGAAGGCCGACCAGTCCGGGCGTAGCGCGGTGACCGCGGCCGCGTCGGCCAGGAGCACACCGACCCATCCGGGGCCGTTGTCGACCCACTCCGCGTCGACGACCTCGGTGGCCTCGATACGCAGGGCACGCGCGATCCGGGCACGGTCCTCCTCGGAGACCGGGCCGCTGCGCACCAGCGGCGGCGCCTCGAGCGCCAGCCGCTCCCCCGCGTGGACGCGCACGAGCCCGGCGCCGCACTCCTGCACCAGCACGCCCTGGCTCGCGGCGACGCCACCGGCCTCGAGCCACGCGTGCGCCGACCCCAGGGTGGGGTGTCCGGCGAACGGCAGCTCACCGCCGGGGGTGAAGATGCGCAGGCGGTAGTCGGCCCCCGCGTGCGTGGGCCGCAGCAGGAACGTCGTCTCCGAGAGGTTGGTCCAGCGGGCGAACGCGGCCATCTGGTCGTCGGTGAGGTCGTCGGCGTCGTGCACGACCGCCACGGGATTGCCGGTCAGCGGACCGGAGCCGAAGACGTCGACGCAGCGGTAGGAGTGGGTCACCCCACGATCCTCTCGCTCACCTGGCCAGCAGCGCGGTCCGGTCCCCCGCGCCGCTGCGGGTCAGCACGAACTGCTGACGCGCGGAGATCTCGCCACCGTCACCGAGGCGGATCACCGGCGTGCCGAGCAGCTGCCTGACCTGGATGGACTCGGCGCCCACCTGGCGCAGCTGCGTGACGCCGACGACGTCGGGGCGCCGGGCGGTGGCGTACTCCTAGACGTCGGGGCGCGCGGCGCGATCGGTCCCCACCACTGCCACCTACGAGGTCGAGGTGCTCAGGCGTGCAGAGACATCGGGCCGTAGACCCGGCGCTCCAGCTCGAAGAGCGTCACGGCGTCGACTCCGTGCTCGGCCAGCTCGGCCCAGGTCTCGCCGACCCAGGACTCCGCATCGGCCTGGCTGGTGAAGCGCTGGTCGACGAGGTCGGCCGGGGCGTCGGCACCGAGGGTCACCTCCGCGCCGGAGGCGTCCTCCAGGCGCCACCACCACGGGCGCTCGGCGGCAGTGGGTGCGCGGAAGGTGGACGGCTGCTCGGGCAGGTTCATGTCAGGACTCCCGGACGGAGGGGTCGACGAAGGGCGGCTTGGTCAGGGCGAAGACCTCGCGACGGCCCCGCACGTCCACCGACACCTCGGCGTCGGCGGCGACGGTGGCGGCCACGAGCGCGAGCCCGACGCCCTTGCGCAGGGTCGGGGAGAAGGTGCCCGAGGTGACCTCGCCGACCGGGACGTCGGCGGTGAGCATGACCCGCATGTGCGGGCGCGGGATGCCGCGGCCCGTGGCGACGATGCCGCGCAGCACGCGCTGGGGGCCCTCCTCCCGCTGCCGGGTCAGCACCTCGCGGCCCCAGAAGGCCGGCTTCGACCAGCCCACGGCCCAGCCGAGGCGGGCCTCGACGGGGGTGATGTCCATGGAGATGTCCTGGCCGTGCAGCGGGTAGCCCATCTCGGTGCGCAGGGTGTCGCGGGCCCCGAGCCCGCAGGCGAGCATCCCGTGCTCCTCACCGGCGGCCAGCAGCGCGTCCCACAGGGACTCGGCCGCGTCGTTGGGCGCGACCAGCTCGTAGCCGCGCTCGCCGGTGTAGCCGGTGCGGCACACGGTCACCTCGTGGCCGTCGTGGGTGCCGGTGGAGAAGGCCATGTAGTCGTGGTCGACGGGCAGGCCGAGCGCGGTCAGCACCTCGTCGGACCTCGGCCCTTGGACCGCGAGCACGACGAGGTCGCGGTGCCGGTCGGTGACCTCGACGCCCTCGGGCGCGGCCGCCGCCAGTCGGCGCACGACCTCGGCGGTGTTGGCGGCGTTGGGCACCAGCAGCACGTCGTCGTCGGCGCGCAGGTAGACGATCAGGTCGTCGACGACGCCCCCGGTCTCGTCGTCGCAGCACAGGGTGTACTGCGCCTGCCCCACGCCGATGCGGCCGAGGTCGTTGGTCAGGCAGGAGTTCACGAAGTCGGCGGCCCCGGGACCGGTCACCGTCGCCTTGCCGAGGTGGCTGACGTCGAAGACGCCGACCGCCTCGCGGACCGCGGTGTGCTCCTTGACGACCCCGGCACCGGCGTACTCCAGCGGCATCGACCAGCCGCCGAACTCGGCGAGCTTGGCGCCGAGGGCCTCGTGCCTGGCGTGCAGTGGAGAGGTGAGCAGCGGGCCGTCGGTCTGGTCCTCCAGCGTCATGGCGCGAACCTATCGCAGCGCCCCGCTCGCCGAGCCGGCGTGTTGATGCGCCGGCTCGGCGGGCTCGGAGTGACGTCGGGGGCGCAGCGTGGTGCCCTGGCTATCCTGCGGCGGTGACCTCGTTCATCCTCCGCAGTGCCAGCCCCGCCAAGACCAAGGTCGACGCCGTCGTCGTGGGAGTGGTCGCGCAGGACTCCGGGGTCGACCTGGCTTCCGGCGGGGAGGAGGTGGGCAAGGCCTACGGCCGCAAGCTGCGACCGCTGCTGTCCTCGCTGTCGCTCAAGGGCAGCCTCGGCGAGACCACCCGCATCCCCACCGCCGGCGTCATCAACGCCCCGATGCTCGTCCTCGTCGGCCTGGGCGCGACCCCCTCGACCGCCGACCTGCGCCGGGCCGCGGGCGCCGCGGCGCGGGCCGTGCCGAACGCGGCATCCGTCGCCCTGGCCCTGCCGACGCCCGGCGCCGCCGAGGTGCGGGCCGTGACCGAGGGGTGGCTGCTGGGCGGCTACCGCTTCACGACCTACCAGCGCGACACCGCGTCGGAGGCCACCGGTCCCGGCGAGGTCGTGGTGCTCAGCCCCGGCGCGCGCAAGCAGGAGGTCGTCACCGCGCTGGAGCAGGCCCAGGTCGTCGCCGACGCCGTCTCGGGCTGCCGCGACTGGGTCAACACGCCCCCGGGCGACCTCACTCCCCCGCTGTTCGCCGACGCCGTGGTGGCCGCCGCCGCGCCGCTGACCAAGGGCCGCGGCAAGAAGCTCACGCTCACCGTCCACGACGAGGCGTCGCTGGCCGAGCTCGGCTGCGGCGGCATCCTCGGCGTCGGGCAGGGCTCCGACGCCCCGCCGCGGCTCGTCGAGATCACCTACGCCCCCAAGGGTCTGCCGAAGGACGCCCCGCACCTCGCCCTGGTCGGCAAGGGCATCACCTTCGACTCCGGCGGCCTCAGCATCAAGCCGGCCGGCTCGATGCACGAGATGAAGTCCGACATGGCCGGTGCCGCCGCGGTCGTCCAGGCCACGCTGGCCATCGCCCGCCTCGACCTCCCGGTCAAGGTCTCCACCTTCGTGCCGATGGCCGAGAACATGCTCTCCGGCTCGGCCACGCGCCCAGGCGACGTCCTGCGGATGTACGGCGGGACGACCGTCGAGATCTTCAACACCGACGCCGAGGGCCGCCTCGTCCTCGGCGACGCGCTCGTGCGTGCGACCGAGGTCGAGCCCGACCTCATCGTCGACGTCGCCACCCTCACCGGCCACATGGTCGTGGCGCTCGGCGACCAGGTCGCCGGTGTCATGGGCAGCGAGGAGGTCGTCGCCCAGGTGCTGGCCGCCTCCGAGACCGCCGGCGAGGCGTGCTGGCCGATGCCGATCCCCGAGGAGATGAAGCAGCGGATCACCTCCTCCAAGGTCGCCGACCTCGCCCAGCACGACTGGGTGCGCTGGGGCGGGGGACTCTTCGCGGGCGCGTTCCTCCGCGAGTTCACCGCCGGCCGGCCCTGGGCCCACGTCGACATCGCCGGCCCGTCCTTCGCCAGCGGCGGACCGACGGGTCACGTCACCAGCGGCGGCACCGGCTTCGCCGTCGCCACGCTCGTCGACCTCGCGCGCTCGCTGGCGGACTGAGCCAGGCTCAACAGTCCAGGCTCAACAGTCCAGGCTCAGGAGTCCAGGTCGCGCGCCTGCTGCTTCTGGGCCTCACGCTGGCGGCGGTTCCAGTCGCGCATGCGCTGCGGCACGCCGACGACGGCCGCGTCGTAGGACGGCACCTGGGCCCGGTTGCAGAACTCGTGGGCCCACTTCACCGACGGCACCCGGCGACGCGTCCACTCCCCGTCGTGCGCGACGAGCAGCAGGGTGACGTCGCTGACCGCGGTGCGCGGCTCGACGAAGCCCTCGACACCGCGCCGGGCGCCGACCCAGGTCGTGAGGTGCTCGACGTCGGTCGAGTCGGCAGCGCGCACCCGGGTCGAGCCGGTGCGGTAGCCGTCCTTCGCCGGTCCGCGCATGCGCGGACCACGGTCACGACGGAAGCGGTCGAGCAGTCCCATGCCTCCAGTCTGCCCGACCCACCCTCGGGCAGGTGTGGACTGTCGTCGCAGTAGTGCAAAGATGGACCGCACTCCCACGGGGAGTCACCCGCACACCCCTACGCAAAGGACCATGGTGGCCGACGCCGGACACACTCCCGGACACACCGACTTCGACGTGCTCGTCCTCGGTGCCGGGTCGGGCGGCTACGCCTGTGCCCTGCGCGCCGCCCAGCTCGGCCTCACGGTCGGTCTGGTCGAGAAGGACAAGGTGGGCGGCACCTGCCTCCACGTCGGCTGCATCCCCACCAAGGCGCTGCTGCACGCGGCCGAGGTCGCCGACTCCGCACGCGACTCGGAGAGGTTCGGGGTCAAGGCCTCCCTCGAGGGCATCGACATGGCCGGCGTCAACGCCTACAAGGACGGCGTCGTCGCCCGGCTGTTCAAGGGCCTCACCGGCCTGGTCAAGGGACGGGGCATCACCGTCATCGAGGGCGCCGGCACCATGACCGGTCCTCGCGAGGTCACCGTCGACGGCACCGCCTACACCGGCGCGCACCTCGTGCTGGCCTCCGGCTCCTACTCCCGCTCTCTGCCCGGCCTGGAGGTCGACGGCGAGCGGGTCCTGACCTCCGAGCACGCGCTGCGCCTGGAGCACGTCCCGTCCTCGGTCGTGGTGCTCGGCGGTGGCGTGATCGGCTCGGAGTTCGCCAGCGTGTGGCGCTCCTTCGGCGCCGACGTCACGATCGTCGAGGCGCTGCCGCGCCTGGTCGCCGCTGAGGACCCGGCCTCGTCGAAGGCGCTGGAACGTGCCTTCCGCAAGCGCGACATCACCTTCAAGACCTCCACCCGGTTCAGCTCCGTCGAGCGCACCGCGGACGGCGTCGCCGTCAGCGTCGAGGACGCCAAGGGCGCCACGTCGGTCATCGAGGCCGAGCTCCTGCTCGTCGCGGTCGGCCGTGGCCCGGCCACCGACGGCCTGGGGTACGCCGAGCAGGGCGTCGCCATGGAGCGCGGGTTCGTGCTGGCCGACGAGCGCTGCCGCACCAACCTCGAGGGCGTCTACGCCGTGGGCGACATCGTGCCCGGCCTGCAGCTGGCCCACCGGGGGTTCCAGCAGGGCATCTTCGTCGCCGAGGAGATCGCCGGCCTCGCGCCGGTCCCGGTCGAGGAGACCGCGATCCCGCGCGTCACCTACTCCCACCCCGAGATCGCCTCGGTCGGCCTCGACGAGGAGACCGCCCGCTCGACGTACGGCGACGACGCGATCGAGACGCTGACCTACGACCTCGGCGGCAACGGCAAGAGCCAGATCCTGCAGACCCAGGGCTTCGTGAAGCTCGTGCGCCGCACCGACGGTCCCGTCGTCGGCGTCCACATGGTCGGCGACCGCGTCGGCGAACTGGTCGGCGAGGCCCAGCTGATCTACGCGTGGGAGGCCCACCCCGACGACGTCGCCCCGCTCGTGCACGCCCACCCCACCCAGAACGAGGCGCTCGGCGAGGCCCATCTCGCCCTCGCCGGCAAGCCGCTGCACGCGCACGGCTGAGCCACCCGGACAGCTCCACTCCACCTGCTACCGAAGGAACCGCATTGGCCACCGAAGTCAACCTCCCGGCGCTCGGCGAGTCCGTCACCGAGGGCACCGTCACCCGCTGGCTCAAGCAGGTCGGCGACACCGTCGCTGTCGACGAGCCGCTGCTCGAGGTCTCCACCGACAAGGTCGACACCGAGATCCCCTCGCCCGTCGCGGGCACCCTGCTCGAGATCAAGGCCGAGGAGGACGACACCGTCGAGGTCGGTGCGGTCCTCGCGATGATCGGTGAGGAGGGCGAGTCCGCCGGTTCCGCCGACGACTCCGGCGATGCCTCCAGCGATGACTCTGCCGAGGACTCCGCCACACCCGAGGCCGAGCCGGCCGACGAGGGCGAGGCCGAGAAGAAGGCCGAGCAGGAGGAGGAGATCGCCGAGAAGACCGGCGACCTGCCTCCCGGTGACGAGACCCCCGAGGAGGAGAAGTCCCCGGCCGCCTCCGGCGGGTCCGGCGGTGGCTCCGGCACGTCGGTGACGCTGCCTGCCCTGGGCGAGTCCGTCACCGAGGGCACCGTCACCCGCTGGCTCAAGCAGGTCGGCGACAGCGTGGAGGTCGACGAGCCGCTGCTCGAGGTCTCCACGGACAAGGTCGACACCGAGATCCCCTCGCCCGTCGCGGGCACGCTGCTGGAGGTCAAGGTCTCCGAGGACGAGAC
>LULL01000146.1_pt1 | contig 42513 bp, 43 predicted proteins | sample 728161 | NCBI WGS metagenome assembly LULL01 (sample SAMN03860290, study PRJNA289734) | marine metagenome | biome: seawater column; feature: ocean; material: water; isolation source: Red Sea water column Station 149 - depth 500m | place: Saudi Arabia: Red Sea | collected 2011-10-15 | depth 500 m
CTTGACGCTCGTGTAGCACAAGGTCTATTAACCAGTCAAAACGAGAAGCCTCCCAGATGCCTTTAATATCACCAAAATTTCCATCAAAATCTGGAATTTGATACCAAGCTTTTTCTGTATTTTGAAAAATATGTTGGGTTAAAGGACTATAGAACCAATTAGGCAGCTGTCCAGCCACTGGATACTTGAGGTATCCAAAGGCTGTTAAAGTTGAGTTTACGGGCACATTCATAGTGCCAGTGGATGCACTCTGACTAAAGAAGCAACCCGCTGGCAATTGTGCAGACAGCTTTTGTACAGGGTTTAAACCTGTTTTTACGCCCACACGATATTTAAACACTCTGAACAAATTAAACAGCCCTAATGCAAGCGCTGTTTGACCTTTCATGACTAAACTCATGTTTGTGCTCTTAAAATTTCGGCAACCTGAATGGTAACTCTAGCAACTTCAAAAATTTCATCGGCAGGAATTGGTGCTTCTTTTCCATCTCGAATACTGTCTACAAAGACCGCAGCACAAGCATCTTGACCTTTATCTTGACGCCATAGATTCATCTTGTTAAATCCAGGCCAGCCAAATGCTTTTAACTTTCTGAAATTATCTAATTGTAGTACCCGACCTGCTGTAAAGACTTCTACACGCTCTTTAGGGAAGCTTGAAGCGCCATTTGCTAAGTAGAAAATTGTGCCAAATGACCCATCTTCAAAACCAAGCGTAATTGAAGCCTTATCTTCTAAAACCTGTACTGCATCAGTTTCACCCATGCGTCTTGCCTGAATAGAGACAATTTTTGAACCTGCAAGAAAGCGCATCAAGTCGATAAAGTGACATGCTTCACCGATAATACGCCCTCCACCAACAGCATTATCTTGTGTCCAATGATCCGCAGGTATCGCACCTGCATTCATAGTCATGATAAAACTCTTCGGCTCTTTCACTGTATCCAGCAAAGTTTTCATTTTTTGCACTTGCGGGGAGAAACGACGATTGAAGCCTACCATGACTCGTGCATATTGATTATTCTGGATATTTTGATTGTAAACAGTTTCAATTTTTTCAATTTCTTCGACAGTCAGAGCCAATGGCTTTTCAACAAAAACATTTTTACCTGCCGATAAAACTCTTTCTACAAAGTATGCATGGCTATTATGGCGGGTCGCAATCGCGACGGTATTGATATCTTTATTATTTAATAAACCATCCAGATCTGTCGAAGCTTCGGCAAATCCTGTTTTTTCTCCATGAATAACCCCATTAATGCCGCCAGAAGTTACGATTGTATGTAATTGAGAAGATGCTTTTTTGAAAGCAGGAATCAAGATACGAGAAGCATAGTTGCCTGCCCCAATAAAACCAACGACAGCATTTTTGGCTTCAATAGAAATTGGGCGTAATACCACTCGCTTTTCTAAACGGGTTTCAACTGGAGAGTTATATTTAAGCAATAAACCCAAACCAGATTTGTCTTCCGTCAATGCATCATACGCTTTAGGTGCATCTTCAAATTCAAATCGCTGCGTAATTAATGGTTCTACATTTAAGGTACCCGCAGCCATCATATCCAAAACGGCAACAAAGTTACGTTGCTCAGTCCAGCGAACAAAGCCAAGTGGATAGTCATTACCCTTATCTTCATATCCAGTATCATAACGACCTGGACCATATGAACAAGAAACTTGGAAACTGAGTTCTTTTTCATAAAAATCTGCGCGGTTTAACTCTAAGCCTGTTACACCGACTAGAATAATACGACCACGTTTTCGACTCATTCGTGCTGCTTGAATAACAGGATCACTGACCTTGGTTGACGCGGTAATAATGACACCATCTACACCCACACCACGACTAAATGCCAGACCCACAGCAACTGGATCTTCACCTTTACCAGGATTACAAATCTCTGCACCGAATTGTTTTGCCAAATCTAATTTACTTTGATCAAAGTCAATGGCGAGAACTCGACAGCCGTTTGCTCTTAACATCTGGATGGTGAGTAGACCAATAAGACCCGCACCTGTCACGACAAAGCTTTCACCCAAAGTCGGTTGAGCAAGACGGATACCTTGCAAGCCAATACTTGCGACGACAGCAAAAGAAGCAGATTCATCACTGACATTATCTGGAATTTTTGCACAAAGGTTTTTAGGTACTTTCACCATATCAGCATGTGGGCCATTTGACACAACACGATCGCCAACTTGGAAATCATCTACATTGGCACCTACTTCATGCACGATACCCACATTGCAATAACCTAATGCAAGTGGTTGGGCCAACTTAGACTTTACCGCATCGTAAGTTGTTAACAAACCATCTGTTTGTACTTTTTCCAGTACCATTTTCACTTTTTCAGGTTGCTGGCGTGCTTTATCAATTAGAGATGCCTTACCAAATCCAACCAACATACGTTCTGTTCCAGCAGAAATAAGCGAAGTCGTTGTGGAAATCAGTAAATGACCTTTTGAACATTGTGGTACTGGAGCTTCGGTCACAGTCGTACCACCATTTGCCATATCTTGAAGAATTTGTTTCATTAATAACTTCCTAAATATTCATCAACTTTTTGATTAAGATCATCCTTTTCTAAATTAAACAACATAACACCATCTGGTCTAGGTACTACATCTGATGCTAAAACTGGTGCACCAAAATATAATGCCTCTCTCAAACTAACAGAATCACCATCAGTAGTTGTTGCTCGGATAAATAATTTCGTCACCGTTAAAAGTGGCCAGATTTTCTTATCATTCTCTAGAAATATAAGGTTGTCATATTTATCAGTGAGTAATCGTACCTTTTCTTTTATTTCTTGACTAAAACTAGTTTCTGGATAATTTGCAATAGCTACAAGGAAGTAATCATCTTTATACTTTAAGGCTAATTCGCAAAAGATATCTATTAAACAACTTAAAGTATAAATATCAGCCCCTTTACTATCTAAATTTGGCTGAAATGCACTAGTTAATATGATTTTTCTTTGTTTATTTTTTAAGGCAGTTTCATACAAATCTAACAACCTCTGATCATAAGTAGATAGGATGTCTGCTAATTCAGCTTTTGCAGGAGGCAAAAAAGCTGAAATAGTTACAAACTTATTATTAATTTCGTTAAACTCATTAAATACTCTATAATTTTCCTTAAGATGCTCATTAACTAACATAATATTTTTACACTTACGAAAAAACTTCAAATAGATTTCTTTTCTCCAATTCAACAAAGAAGAAAAATGCCTACTTGAGTTATGATCATAAAATATCACAGTTCCATATCGTGCAAAAAAACATGCCAATAAAATCAATATAAAATTAGAAGCACTTAAATGTTTAATTTCTTTAGATCTTAAAGCCACAACTATCTTTAAAATGTTTTTTTTACATGGTTCAAGTAAAACAATATTAGCATTTTTAGTATTATTACTTAGCTGCTCTAGTTTGCGTTGGTTAAAAACCGTAACACCACCTATGGGCGATGGAAGTTTACCAATAAAAAATATTTTATCCACTTAATTCCCACCTGCTCTAGACTTTCCAATTCTACAAAAAATTAAAATACACATTGAAATAACAACACTAAGAATAAAAAAAGTTCTAAAATTACTAATCATATCGTTTCTGAGAGTAAAGGAAAAACAGAATATGTATATTGCTCCTAACAAAACCCCAAAATGAGACTTATTATAAAACTTAGAAAAGAACACGATTAAAAAAGCAAAAGCGATAGGGCCGAAAATATTAAAATTCATCATAGATTCAAGAATGGCATTAAAAGCCAAACCACCACCCGAATTATAAATATCTGGATAAAACTCTTTCACGAAGTTAACTGATGGTGAAATAGGCCTACTAGGAAAAATAAATGTAGGAACGATCTGTGCAAATGTTTCCAGATAAGTAGGCTGCATTTGGACTGAAGAGTATCTAGAGAAATAGTCATTCCAAACAATACTAAAAGCACCAAATTCAGATTTATCAGGACTAAAGGCTGTTCCATAATCGAGTTCACTTAAAATAGCACCCCACTCAGAAAAGCTCGTATTCCTCAAATACCCATAAACCCACATTAATAAGCCGAATACAAACCCATATCCAATATAAATTGGATTAATACGCTTTTGCACATTAACAGCAAATGCACAAATAACGAATAAAATTATTGCTAATTTCCTATCACCTAGGATTAAAATATCCGTAGCAGAGAACAAAATTAATGGTAACAACCAAAAAACCAAAGCCCTCCCATTTTTCTGCTCAACACTAACAATAAACCAAATATAAAATACAGAAAAAGAATAAATAAAAAGCTTATAAACATCAAAAAGAGTGGATTTAGATTTATAAATATCTGCACGAGAAACAGCACCAATATCTAGTGAAAAAAGCGTTGCAACCATGCTTATATATACAAAAACGATAATACTATAAAATAAAAAAACTGCATTTAAACTCAATCTTTTTCTAAAATTTAAATTTGGTATTTTCACCCTACTAAAATATGAATCAAAAAAAATAAAAGATCCAAAAAAAATAAATGTATAAAAAATTAAGCTTGCATTTGTTCTTTCAAGAAAATAGCTATAATCTCTATAAATAAATGAGTTAAAGATTGCAGTCAAAAAGTATGGTAATGCAGTAACAAAAACAATTGTACTCGGTGAAAGAATTCCACTTTTCTTAATTTGAAATAGAGATAATAGAACAATAGAAACAATAGAAACATTTATAAAAAGATCTAAACTCTCTAAACTTATGAGTAGCCATAGTAGACATATCATAACAAGTGAGATGACCCCCCAAATAAATGCTAATCTATTCATTTCAACCTCTTTACATACATCAGAATGCTATAAAAATTTACAACATAAATGAGCAGCATAATTATCAAAAATAAAATCACAAAACTTGAAAAAGATAACTTTGCAAAAAAAACTACTAAAGGCAAAACTATAGCAACAGAAGCAAATCTAACTAATTCAAAACCTAGAGCTTTATTAACCTTGCCCCATAATGGATATAATGTAGTTAAAGGTTGAAGCAAAGCATCAAAAAAGTAGTATATAAACAAAAGGGACAGCAACCATGAGAATTCCAACCATTCACGGCCAAAAAATATCATTATTATATAACTTGAGCAAAACACTAAAAAAACTAAAAAGCATGCAAAAGACATTAAGACAATAATAAAATTTCTTGCCGTCAATACACTTTCAAAAAGCTCTTTAATTTTTTTCGCATCACTGTATTCACCATTAAAAAGTATCAATACATTTCTTCTTATCAATGAAAATGGAACAGCCATTGTTTGAGAAAATAAAAAATATGCACCAATTTGACTCTTGTCAAAAACATATCCACCAAACAAAACTGGTATCACAGGAGTTGAATATTGTATAAAAGTGAGAAAGGAGTTCTTAAAACCTTCCCTATAGTTTTTATAAAAAAAAGGGATGAAATTATTCAACTTAAATGATAAGGATTTCCTAATAAACAAAAAGAATAGAATAGAAATTATTAACTGAGGCAAAATATTGGCTAACAATAGCCCATTTTCATGAAAAACATAATAAAAACCTACAATCATTACAATTTGAAGAAGCAATTGATTTGTTTTATAAAAAATAAATTTATTGTAATCCTTTATTAATATAAGATATTGACTCAATAAATTAAAAAAACTTAGACTCAGGCAGAATAACAACAAATAAATAATATTATACTTAAAATGAAAGACATTGTTAGCAATGACAACGCCTATACACAATAAAAAGAAAGTTATGATACTTACAACTATAGCATTAGAGAAAAATTCATTTTTTTCTTCTGAACAAACTCTATCACTGAGCACAATATAATCAAAGCGCATCGCAGCTACAATTGCAAATACTGAGGCAAAACTTAGATACCAACCTAACTCACCAAATACTTCTGGTTTATAAAGTCGTGATGAAATCATAACAGATACTGCTACCAGTATCTGTACAATTACCCCACCGGCTATAAGCTTGGATAGAATCTTCATAAACTTTATCTATTCTTTATAAACTTTAGTGGATTACCTGCATGTATTTCCATAGAAGATATTTCTATACTTTTAACAATAGATTCAGCACCAATAATTGAACCCTTACGAATCGTAGTATTTAAAAAAATACTGCTCCCTCGTCCTATCCAAACATCTTCTTCTATCAGAATTTCACCTTTCTTCATTCCTTGTTTGTTTATTGGTTCATTCTTATCAAATAGATGTTGTGCGTCTCTAATAGATACCCACTCTGCAATTAAAGTATTACTTTGTATCTCAACTTTATTAATTGCAGAAACAACAACGCCTTGTGTCATTTTCACACAATCACCAACTATTAGTTGGCCAAATGGCGGTATATCAAAATGACTAAATGCCCCAATATCACATTTTTTACCAAACTTAATACCTTTATGCGGTGGGTATTTGAAAATGACATTTTTCCCAACTTTAGGAATTCCTTTACAGATCCCGCCACATAAATTAATTAACAAAAATAATTTTAGACCACGATAGTAATCACCTAGTCTAAAAAAAAATTTGAATAGGCTATACATTTATAAAATGCCTTTCGTATCGACTACATAAGAAAAAGAGAAGTTCATATCTTTAAACTGTCTATGATCAACCAAAATCAAATGGATATCTGCTTGTTGATGCTCCTCAAGAGCAATCAATTTAATATTTGAAGGCAGCTTGGCAGGAAGCTCTTGAATATTCGGTTCTATTGCAAGAATATTTAAACCTTGTTCAGCCAATTTTTTCGTGATTTCAAGTGCTGGGCTCTCACGCAGGTCATCGATATCTGGTTTAAAGGCCAAACCGTAGCAAGCGATCGTTACATCTTGAATCGTCTTATTTGGATTTGCTTGTAAGAAATCCGCAATTTTAATTTTAACCTGATCAATAACCCATTCAGGTTTGGCATCATTCACTTCACGCGCAGTACGAATCAAACGAGCTTGTTCTGGAGTCTTTGCCACAATAAACCAAGGATCAACCGCAATACAGTGACCGCCGACCCCAGGTCCTGGCTGTAAAATATTGACGCGCGGATGACGATTCGCCAGTGAAATCAACTCCCATACATTGATATCTAACTTGTCACAAATAACTGAAAGCTCATTTGCAAAAGCAATATTGACGTCACGGAAAGAGTTCTCTGTCAACTTACACATTTCTGCGGTACGAGCATTGGTTTCAATACATGCGCCTTTTACAAAGATTTTGTATAAATCACATGCTGCTTTTGAACAGCGTGGTGTCATCCCACCAATAATACGATCATTACTGATGAGCTCTTGTAAAACTTTACCTGGCAATACACGCTCTGGGCAGTGCGCGACTAAAATATCAGCCTCTTCACCCTTTTGTTGCGGGAAGCTTAAATCTGGACGCGCTTCACTTAACCAAGCCGACATTTGTTCAGTCGCTTCCACAGGTGACGTCGACTCTAAAATAACCAAATTACCTGGCTTTAAAAAAGGTGCTAAAGCCTTAGCAGCAGATTCAATATATTTGAGATCTGGCTGATAATCATCTTTAAAAGGTGTCGGAACTGCAACAATATAGGCATCTGCTTCTGTTGGTGTAATCTGTGCCGACAATTTTCCTTGCGCTACAACATCACGAACTAAAGCATCCAGATCAGGTTCAACAATGTGTACTTTTCCTTGATTAATCATATCAACAGCATGTTGATTAACATCCACACCTGTTACTTTTATACCATGAGCAGCAAATGTTGCAGCAGTAGGTAAACCAATATAGCCCAATCCAATTACACAGATATGCTTAAATGCGTTATTCATATTCAATACTTTTCAAACTTGATAGATAAAAATTAAACGAAATTTCTTTTTAAGAAATCAATAATCTGCTGACATGCTGTGCCATCACCATAAGGGTTATGTGCTTCAGACATTTCTGCATAAATATTTGGATTCTCAAGTAACATGGTTACTGATCGTTCGATAGTATTTACATCAGTTCCAACCAAACGTACCGTTCCTGCCTGTACAGCTTCTGGTCTTTCCGTAGTGTCACGCATTACCAATACAGGTTTGCCTAGAGAAGGGGCTTCTTCTTGTATACCCCCTGAATCAGTCAAGATTAAATAGCTACGATTCATTAAGTAAACAAATGGTAGATAGTCTTGAGGGGCAATCAGAAAAACATTATCAATATTTGCCAACAACTCATTCACAGGTTGTTGTACATTTGGATTTAGATGGACTGGATAAACGATTTGAATATCAGGATATTTTTTAGCGATATTGGCCAAGGCAGTACAAATATAAACTAAATTCTTGTTCAAATTTTTGAATAAGTTGTTGTTCTTGCTCCACTTTAGTTTTAACTTGTAGTAAAGCATCAATCACTGTATTACCCGTAATCACGACTGTTTCAGGGTTAACATTTTCCTTAATTAAATTATTATAAGATGACCGAGTGGGCGCAAAATGAAAGTTTGCAAGAACACCCGTGAGTTGACGATTCGCTTCTTCAGGCCACGGCGAGTAAAGATCTCCTGTGCGTAAACCTGCTTCGACATGACCAATTTTAATTTTGTGATAATAACCTGCTAGAGAAGCTGCGAAAGTTGTAGCCGTATCGCCATGGACCAAAATAAGATCAGGCATCCACTCTGCAAATACCTGTTCTAACCCTTTTAAAACACCCGAGGTTACATCAGATAAAGTTTGTCCTGGTTTCATCAAATTCAAATCAAAGTCTGGTGTTAATTCAAATAAACTCAGCACCTGATCCAACATTTGACGGTGTTGACCTGTCACACAGACTTTAGTTTCAAAATCTTCATTAAACTGTTGTAACTTCAAGGCCAAAGGGGCCATTTTTATCGCTTCTGGTCGAGTACCAAATACTAATAAAACTTTTTTCACCCAATCCACCTTTTTTATATATGACTTTTAACTATGGTTTAAACTCGATTAATCCATAAAGTGCAGCATTTTCACTCATCAAACTTATAGCATATAATTGCTCAAGAACTACAATTCTAAAACAAGTTTAAATAAACAAAAATCAGATAAAAACAAATTATATCAACATCTTAAATAAACATATCTAATGTTGTTTTTACCAAAGTTCTATCACATTAATGTATTACAATAAGATTCTTTAACTTTTCTAATACATTGATGTGAGTTAAATTTAACTCATTATGTCACGGATATCCTATCTTCCAATTACTTTAATTGCTTTAATCAAAAGTTTGCATCTCTGTAATTACCAAGAAACGGGCGTACTATAGCAGATTTTTAATACGTCCCCTATCTGAATTGTATGATTGTGTTTAACAATATATTTTCCTTTGTTCTCAAATCGCAATAGATTAGTTTTGCAAAACTTATTATTAAATTTTTTAGATAAACTAAACATACAAACCGAAATGATTCTCCGATGATTTTTTACTATTTTTCAGCTAGAATTAGCGCAATTCTAAGTCCAAAGATATGTTGTTATGTAACAACAGATATAACTATTTAAGGGTCAAGTGTGAAGCATTATCAACTTTTTTCCATTCTTGCGATTAGTATTAGTGCTACAGGCTGTGCTGTTACTTCTGGCTTACAAACATATGATATTCCGAGTGAAGGCATTTACACTACTGATCAGGGAACGGACGTCAATGTTATAAAAATTACGCAGGATAATTTACCTGCAATTCAACCTGCCCAAATCGACTATCAAAGCAATTACTCAACACTATTTAAACAACAACAACAAGCCTACCGTCTAAGTTCTGGTGATGTGCTTTCTATTCAACTGTGGGCATATCCTGAAATTACTCCACCAGTGAACAATTTGACCAATGATCAATCAATTCAAGCCAATGGCTACCCAATTGACTACAATGGTTTTGTGCAAATTCCTTTAGTAGGCCGTTATAAAGCCTCAGGAAAAACATTAACGCAACTTAATACGGACTTACGTAACCAGTTTGCTCGCTATTTAAAAAACCCCGATGTGATTGTAAGAGTACTGTCTTATCAAGGGCAGCGATATTCAGTCCAAGGGAGTGTACTTAAAGGTGGTCAATTCTTTTTAAATGACCAACCTATTAGTATTTATAGTGCTTTAGGTATGGCTGGTGGTGTCACAGAGAAAGGCGATAATACATTTATCCAGCTCATTCGTAATGGCATCACTTATGATCTTAATACCATCGCTTTAGAGAAAGCTGGCTATTCGCTCAATAAATTATTGGTACAACCTAACGACACGATTTATGTAAGTACCAAAGAAAACCAAAAAATTTATGTAATGGGTGAGTCTGGTAAGAATCAGGCCTTACCAATGCGAGATCAAGGCATGACACTAAGCGATGCGTTGGGTGAAAGTTTAGGACTCAATCCTCTCTCAGCTAGTGCGAGCCGAATTTACGTTCTCCGCACAAATCCAAATGATCGCCATACTGAACTCTATCATCTAAATTTAATGAGTTTAGGGGATTTCGGTCTTGCTAATCAATTTAGATTGCGAAGTAATGATATTGTTTATGTCGATGCAACTGGGTTGACTCGCTGGCAGCGTGTTATCAACCAAATCATTCCGTTCTCTAGTGCGCTTTATAACATAGACCGTCTAGGGCAATAATTGATGGATATTAAAAGAGTTTTAGTTGTTTGCGTCGGCAATATTTGCCGTAGCCCGATGGCCGAGTATTTACTGAAACAGCAGCACCCAGACCTGCAGATTGAATCTGCAGGCATTTCTGGCTTGATTGGGCATGCTGCAGATGATAAAGCACAGTTATGTATGCAGCGTTTAAATATTGATATGAGTGCTCATATTGCTCAAAAGCTCAATTCTGGTCAACTGAAACAGGCAGATCTGATTTTAGTGATGAGCAATAATCAGCAAAAGTATATTGAGCAAACATGGCCGTTTGCGAAAGGGAAGGTTTTCCGTCTAGGACATTGGCAAAACAAAAACGTACCTGATCCCTATCAGCATGATCAGACCTTTTTTGATAATATCTGTCAGCTGATTCAGCAATGTGTGACTGACTGGAAAAACTATATTTAACTTTTAGATTTAAGATTATGAGCCAAAACACCAATACTGAAGATACAATTGACCTAAAAGAGCTTTTCTTTGCTTTGATTGCACAATGGAAGCTAATTGCACTGTGTATTATTCTGAGTTTGGTCTTTGCTTTGTTATACCTACGCACAACTCCAAATACATATTCAGTTGATGCTTTGGTCCAAGTAGAAGACAGTAAAGGGGCTTCAGCTGCACTGCTAGGGGATCTTTCACAAATGATTGATCAAAAGTCGCCTGCTCAATCTGAGATTGAAATTTTAAAGTCTCGCTTAGTTCTTGGTTCTGTGATTCAAGCACTTCATCTAGATATTAATATTTCCACCACTGAAGATACCTTTTCTCATCGTTTATTCAATAAAGTAGATTACTCTACTGAATATACTCCAAAAGCTGTTATTTTTAACGATGGGGAGAAATCTTTTGATATCAAGCAATTCGATGTTCCAAATTACTATCTAGATCAAAAGCTGAGCTTAAATTTTAAGAATAATAGTTTTAGTTTAACCGATCCAAAAACGGATAAGATCCTTCTCACTGCTCCTCTGAATCAGTTAAATCAGGTTAATACTCAAGATGGTTTTTGGAAAATTGCAATTTTTACAAAAGATACTTTTAACATAGATTACTCTGTACAAAAGAGTTCATTACCAGCTGCAGTCAATACTATTCTTTCCAACTATTCCGTTGCCGAAAAAGGGAAACTAACGGGAATTCTAGGATTAAATTACCAAGGCCAAGATAAAGAACATATTACGAAAGTTCTAAATTCTATTTTATCAGCTTATAGTGCACAAAACGTTGCTCGTCGCTCTGCAGAGACAGCACAAACTTTAAAATTTTTAGATGAGCAACTTCCTGAGCTGAAAAAACAGTTAGATGATGCTGAGCGTGAGTTCAATAAGTTTCGTCAACAATACAATACGGTTGATGTGACTAAAGAATCAGAACTTTATTTGACTCAAAGTATTACTTTAGAAACAAAGAAAATAGAATTGCAGCAACAGCAAGCTGATCTTGCTGCTAAGTATACGTCTGAACATCCTGCAATGCGTGAAATTAATGCTCAGCTATCAGCATTAAATAAACAAATCTCAGACCTTAATGGCACACTTAAACGCCTACCAGATTTGCAGCGCCAATACTTACAATTGTATCGAGAGGTTGAAGTTAAAACCCAACTGTATACAGCATTACTTAATTCATATCAGCAATTACGTATCGCAAAAGCAGGTGAAATTGGTAATGTTCGGATCGTCGACACAGCTGTAGAACCTGTAGACTACTTGCATTATTACGAAATATGCTACGTACTGGTGTCAAAGACTCGACACAAATCGAGAGAGAATTCGATCTTCCTGTTTACGCTACAGTTCCGAGATCTCCTGTACAAGAAACTCGTATGAATATCTTGAAAAAGAAAAAATCGATCCCGATCTTAGCTGTAAAACATAGCGATGATATTGCAATTGAGAGCTTACGCAGTATTCGTACGGCAATCCATTTTGCCCTTGCGAGTGCAAAAAACAATATCATTATGATCGCTGGTCCAGCTCCAGAGGTCGGAAAATCTTTTATTTCAACGAATTTAGCAACCATTTTTGCTCAAAGCGATAAAAAAGTTCTTCTCATCGATGCAGATATGCGTCGTGGTTATATGCATAAATACTTTGATGTTGAGGTGAAACCTGGATTGTCTGAGTTTTTAAGCAATCAAGCTGAGTTAAGCCAAGTAATTCATCAGACTGAGGTAAATGGACTGGATGTCATCACGCGTGGTAAAAGCCCAACAAATCCATCTGAAATGTTAGGTTCTCAAAAATTTAAAGCATTACTTGATGAACTCAGCCAACAATATGATCATATCATCATTGATACGCCACCGATCTTAGCCGTAACGGATGGGATTATTATTTCTCAATATGCTGGCGTAAATCTATTGATTGCTCGTTATTCTAAATCACAAATGAAAGAGCTTGAGCTTAGCTTAAATCGTTTTGAGCAAGCAGGCGTCAAAGTGAATGGCTTCATCTTGAACGATATCCAACGTACTTCTGGCGCTGGTTATAGCTATAACTATGCTTATGCCTACAAAGCCAATAAAGAAGACTAACTTTAACTCGCTTTAAAGTGAGTAAAAAGCCAGATCAATTGATCTGGCTTTTTTGTTAAAAACAAAAACCTAATAAAAAACACACGTATTATTCAAATGGGTTATTCAATGGATCAGCATAGACATGCTAAGATCAATGCCATATTTTTTACTAAGAACTCATATCGGGACATCTCATGAGTAAAGCTTTACCTTTTGTTGTTGCAGCCGTTTTAGGCGGTGCAGCGCTTGTTCCTGTTTATTATGCTACACAACATCCAACAACTGAACTTGGGGCTAAAGCTGATAAAAATGCAGCACCTGTAGCAAAAATCAGTTATGCCTTAGGTTATGAAGTTGCAAAGCAAACACCTCCTGAATTAGATACAAATTCATTTATTACTGGTTTCCGCGATGCACATGCGCAAAAACCAGCAGCATATACAGAAGAAGAGCTACAAGCAGCTTATGTTGATTTTCAAAAAGAAATTCAACAAAAACAGTTAAATGAAACGAAAAAAGCAGAAGCAACAAGCAATAGCTTTTTAGCTGAAAATGCCAAAAAAGAAGGTGTCAAAACAACTGCTTCAGGTCTACAGTACAAAATTATTAAAGAAGGTACTGGTAAACAGCCATCTGCCACCTCTGTCGTTAAAGTTCACTACAAAGGTCAGCTCACTGATGGTAAGGTCTTTGACAGCTCTTACGATCGTGGCGAGCCAATTGAATTCCCGCTCAATCAAGTGATTCCTGGTTGGACGGAAGGTCTACAACTGATGAAAGAAGGCGGTAAAGCAACGTTATACATCCCTGCAAATCTGGGATATGGTGAGCAAGGCGTACCAGGTTCTATTCCACCGAACAGTACATTAATTTTTGATGTTGAATTAATCTCTGTAAAATAATTGATATAAGGAGAGCATGTGCTCTCCTTTATTTTGGAAGAAATAATGAAAAAACTAAGTCTAATTTTAATTGCATCAGCTATTGGTACGGTTCAAGCAGCACCGACAACATTAAAAAGCCCCCAAAATGAACAGTTGGGCTATAGTTATGGATACTTGATGGGTAAAGGAAATGCAGAAACCCTGAAAGATTTAAATATTGAAACCTTTGTACAGGGCTTAAAGGATGCGACCCAAGGTAAAACAGCATCATTAAGCGATGAAGAAATGGCGAATGTTTTAAATCAATATAAAAAACGCCTTGAAGCAAAACAGTTGATTGAATTTCAAGAATTAGCGCAACAAAACGAGCAAGCAGGTCAAGCTTTTTTAGCTGAAAATGCAAAGAAAGCGGACATCATCACAACAAAATCAGGTTTACAGTATCAAGTCTTACAAGAAGGTAAAGGTAAATCACCTAAAGCCACCTCTATGGTAAAAGTGAATTATGAAGGTCGTTTGCTTGATGGAACTGTTTTTGATAGTTCTATTGCACGCAATCATCCTGCTGAGTTTAAACTCAATCAAGTCATTTCTGGCTGGACCGAAGGTGTTCAAACCATGAAAGAAGGCGGTAAAAGCCGTTTCTTCATCCCTGCTGATTTAGCATATGGTGACATTGGTGCTGGTGATGGAATTGGCCCGAACAGCACACTGATTTTTGATATCGAACTGATCGAAGTGAAATAACAAAAACCCTCCATCTCGGAGGGTTTAATTTTAGAATAATTGAGTATTAATGTTTTAAATGTCTTGGTCTAAAACCCATTACCACTAAACCAATTAAATAGGCCACAACGCCAACCACACATAGACCAATCACTTCTACAATACGGAACCATTGTGAAACATCACCTTGATACCATGTTAAGGCATACCACAAGGCTGCAATCATGGTCATATTCGCTACCGCAAATTGGAAAAATAATTTCTTCCAATGCGCACCAAAACGGTAGATATGACGCTTATGTAAATAGAAATAGAGCATGCCTGCATTCACCAAAGCAGAACCTGATGAAGCAAGAGCCAGTGCCATATGCTCTGCATGCCAATCAATTAATTTAAAGAAACCAATAAATACCACGTTTAAAATAGCATTTGCCGCAACCGCCATTAAGCCCACACGCACTGGTGTTTTAGTATCTTGTTGTGCATAAAACCCTGGTGCGAATACTTTGATCAACATAAATGAAATCACCCCAGCACTCATACATTGCAATGCTAAAGCCGTCATTTGAGTATCTTCTAACGTAAACTCACCACGTTGGAACAATGCTTGAATAATCGGTGTCGATAACATAAATAAAGCAATACTGGCAGGGATACCGACTAACATAATAATTTTAGCGGCCCAATCGATCATGCTCTTAAATTTGGCTTGGTCTTGCTCGGCATGACGTGCTGATAATGAAGGCAAAATCACCGTGCCGATTGCCACGCCAATCAATCCCAATGGAAGCTCCGTCATTCGCTCAGCACTATAAAGCCAAGACACCGAACCATCTTGCATAAATGATGCCCAAATTGTATTGAGCAATAAATTAATTTGCGTTACTGAGACACCAAATAAAGCTGGCAACATCAGCTTTAAAATACGATCTACACCTTCATGTTTAAAATCTACTTTTGGTGGAATAAGTAAGTTTTTCTTCCATAACTCAGGAATTTGAATCGCAAGCTGCAATACACCTGCCACAATGACTGCCCAACCTAGTGCCATAATTGGCTCAGCCATGAACGGCGTTAACCACCATGCCCCTGCGATCATGGCAACATTTAATAAAACAGGTGCAAATGCAGGTGAGGCAAAAGAGCCATAACTGTTCAGAATACTACTTGCAAATGCCGTTAATGACATAAACATCAAATATGGAATCGTTAAACGAAACATATCAACAGCTAATGCAAATTTTTCAGGATCGTTATGGAAACCAGGTGCGTACAGATAAATAATGGCAGGTGCAGCAACCATTGCCACAAACGTTAATAGGGTCATGGCTGTTAATAAGCAGCCAAATACCCGACTAATTAAAATCTGAACTTCGGCATGCGCACGACTGGTCTTATATTCTGTTAAAACAGGAATAAAGGCTTGTGAAAATGCACCCTCAGCAAATAAACGCCGAAAAAAGTTAGGAATACGAAATGCAACAACGAATGTATCGAAGTCCTTCCCTGCACCAAATACGTTGAGTAGTACGACATCTCGTACCAATCCCAACACTCGGGATAACATCGTCATTGCACTGACAATGACAGTCGATCGCCACAATGCCATCGCATTCACCTACGGCTTATCTTTTAAAAAGCGTTATTGTAATGAAAGTCCAAATAGATTTCGTTGTGAAATCATAAATCGAACGATGTTTTTTTGGATAATTTTGCTGCTGATAATTGGAAACGGAACAACGGCCAGTCAAAAAATGGTCCGGGATCAGTCTTACGTTTCGGTGCAATATCAGAATGTCCTGCAATATGATTTTGAATTTTTGGATAAGCTTGCTGAAGCGTTTGTACAACGTCTACTAGTGATTGATATTGTTCTTTTTCAAATGGTAAATCATCACTTCCTTCCAGCTCGATTCCAATCGAATAATCATTACATTCTTTTTGAGCCAAATAACTAGAACGTCCCGCATGCCAAGAACGGTCATTAAAATTCACAAATTGGATGACCTCACCTGTTCTCAAGATCAATAAATGTGCAGAAACTTGCATTCCCTCAATAGTTTGGAAATAAGGATGCAATGACCAATCTAATTTATTCTGAAAAAACTGCTGAATATAGCCCCCACCAAATTGTGAAGGAGGCAAACTAATATTATGAATTACAATCAGTTGGATATCAGTGCCATCTGGGCGTACATTAAAATTTGGAGATGCTATTTGAGTCGCACCTTGTAATTGTCCATCAATGACTGAAAAATGAGTGGGCATTATCATTCGGATATTTGTTAAATCGTATTTACAAGAGATTCAATATGACGAATCTATTTCAGAGAATCAATGCTGATCTTGCAGAATACGATAGGATTGGGCTAAAGCTTTAGCATCCGAAAGTGCATGATGGGGAATTTCCGAAGCCACCAAGATTTGCCCTTGCCATAACTCCAAAGTTAATGGCGGCGTGAGTATTGCCTGCCCTGCACCTACAATTAAACTTCGGGTAAATAAGGATAGATCTTCTGCCCAATCAGCAATAATATGAATCTCCGAATACCAATTTAAAAATAGTCTTAATTTTCTTTGGAATTGAAATAATGTTATTGTCTTCTGCCAAGATAAGGCATCACATTTTCAGCCACCCAAGCCATTGGTTGAGGACAATCTAAAACCTCATAAAAATAGTGACCCTCTTCATCGACCAATGCCAATGAAATCAGTTCACCACCAAAACCATTAAATTCGCAGTCTAAAAATAGATTCATCTGGAGTTAAACTCTCATCATTGATAAGGGATTAATTATTAGCATTTCAGTCATTCCTTCTCATACCCACCATTAAAATATATAAAAAACAGCGATTTATATTAAAAGTATGGCTGTTTCTACGAAGATTGGCTCTTACACAATATTTTGTTTTCTTGCAGCTTCTAAAGCCATTTGCACATTTTGAAGATTAAAAATAATTGATAAATTTTCAGGATTAAATGGCTCATCCTCTGAAACTCCATCCCGATGAAAATCACCATGATGACCATTAAATTTTTTTGATTCGTTTTCTGCAAGCTCAATTTGATAATTAGGTCGTTTACCTATTCCCTTTTGTCCAAATCGTACAGCATTGCTACTGAGACGTTGCATGTTATTGAGAACATTTGTCAGAAACTCAACACCTAATGTATCGATACCGCTCCCCCACACTACACCATTATTATTACTCATTGTTGTATCTCCCATCTGTAAAATATAGTTTTATTGGGCATAGAATATTGAATAAACCCAAGTATAGAACGCATATTATACCACTATAATTTAGCATGCAACGCTTTTTTACCTTGCATGATCCATTTTCTTATTCTTTATCTTCTATCTCACGATACAATGTTGCAGCATAGAAAATTTTACTACTTGTCACTACTCGCATATTTTTTGAATGTAGTTTATAACCTTCTGATTCCATGATTTGTCTTACCATTGCACCTAACATTTGCTTGGTACGATCATAAATTTTTCCATCTATTCCTAGACTCTCAATTTGCTCCTTTGTTTGCATTAAACCTGATCGCAACAAATCTTTTTCAATTCCTAGTAAAGCAGGTTTATTCAAATCACTAGCCGTTTTCATCTGAATAATGGCTTTTTCTGTATTCAAGAATCGCCATAATTCTTGTCCTTGTAATGTCTGATATAATTCAACAAAATTTTTACTATTAAATTCAGTCATCATTTTTCTCCCTATACAAATTGAGCTAAAATATTATAGCAAGTAAATTACAGTACTACTAAAACGACTCTACCTTCATTATGCAATGCTTTATCACGAATAATCGAGACGAAATACTTATTTTTTATGTTGAGGGTGCTAATATAACGCACAAGTTTTTTGGCCAAAAATATACTGGAAATGGTATGAGTATTCCTCAATCTTTGCTTGAACAATCTATTCAAATCAATATTCAACAAGCATTACAAGAAGATATTGGGGATGGCGATATTACTGCCATGTTAACACCTGTTGATGAACAAGCGACTGCCACGATCATTACTCGTGAAGAGATGGTTCTAGCAGGACAGCCTTGGGTTGATGCGTTAATAAAGGCATATGACGAAACTGTGCAAATTACATGGTTAAAGCAAGAAGGTGATGTTGTTGCAGCAAATGAAGCTTTTTTAAAGCTTGCTGGTTCAGCACGTAGCCTTCTCACTGTTGAGCGCCCAGCGTTAAACTTTGTACAAACGCTTTCAGCTGTTGCGACCAAAACAGCAAACTACGTTAAACAGCTTGATGGATTAAATACAAAATTATTGGATACGCGTAAAACCTTACCCGGATTACGTATCGCACAAAAATATGCTGTGGCTGTTGGCGGTGGACAAAACCATCGTTTAGGTCTATTTGATGCATTTTTAATTAAAGAAAATCACATCATGGCAGCTGGTGGTATTGCCCAAGCGATTGTCAAAGCACATGACATTGCACCGGGTAAACCTGTTGAAGTTGAAGTTGAAACTTGGGACGAGCTGAATCAGGCGCTTGAAGCTGGGGCTGATATTGTGATGTTGGATAACTTTAGCCAACAACAAATGATTGATGCGGTGAAGCATGTCGCTGGACGCTGTAAATTAGAAGCATCAGGTAATATCACCATTGAAAATCTACGTGAAGTCGCAACGACAGGTGTGGATTATATTTCGATGGGCGTACTTACCAAAGATGTAACCGCTGTAGATTTATCGATGCGTTTTAACGCTTAACCTTGTTCGGATTTATTCTCTTGCTCTGAACGTTTTGGTTGAACCGAAACTTCAGGCATCTCTATTTTTCTTTCTTCAGCTCGCTCAGTCCATGCTGATTTAGCTTCGGTTGAATCAGTAGGTCTTGGGTCGGCAGCCATCAAGACAAAAGTAACTGCGGTCAAAAATACGAGAAATACTTGTAACATTCTCATCCCTATTTTGTTTTCTTTCAATTTTATAAATTTAACAAAGCAAAATGAGTCAAATTTGCGTGCTCTGTTACATTATGAAATGCGTCAGTTAAGGTATGTAGAAAATGATAACATCATGTTTTTACATCTCTAACCAGAATAAAGTAAAAACAGCCTAAACTGTGTTTAGACTGTTTTTTTGCAATCGCAAAATTAAAACATCATGAACCAACAAAGCCCATGTATGGATCAGAAATTGAATCTTCATTTGTTTCAATACGACCAGCAAAACGACGGCTATAACTTGGCTCGTTGACCATAGTCACCGTGAAATCATACCAGCCACCAAACTCGCTCATATCCCAGCTTAACTCTTTCTCTGCTGCAGCTGTTTCGATTTGCCATGTTTGACTTGGTAAATACGCATTGGCTTTTACGATGAATTTTGCAGTTTGAGCTGCATCATTACGCACTTTTAAGAAAAGTTTCGGATCACACTCTTCCATACACACGCGTATCTCAGGTAAGGCAGCAGATTGCTCTGCTTGAGATAAATCACCAGTAAAACTTCGATGGAAACCATTTGGCCCAAGTACCCATAAGTCATAACGACTTTCTTTGGTTTGCCAAATGTCATCCAATTGTTTGCCTGCTTCAACCATATAGCGGCGAGGCACAGCATCCAGATTCAATTTGTCATAGACATGGAAAACTGCAGCATGTGTACCTGTATTGGAGAACATCAACTTTACAGTTTTCGCAGCAACATCAACTTTGGCACTGGTATGAAGGATATATGGCAATGCACGTGATGGACGAATGCCTGTTTCTTGTATTGGATAAGCTTGATTCAGCGGGCGGCTCACCTGAGCTAAACCTTCTTGCGCTTTACGAATTGCATCAGCTTCAGCTTTGGTTTTCTTCCCTGATAGATCTGGCAATGGAACAATATTCGGTGTTTCAAAATCAAAAGCTGTCGTTAAATCACCACATACTGCACGACGATAAGGGCTGATATTCGGTTCTTCTACATCAAAGCACTGTTCCAAGAAACGAATCACCGAAGAATGATCAAATACTTGTGAATTGACCCAACCGCCACGACTCCAAGGGGAAATGATATACATTGGAACACGAATCCCTGGTCCATATACCCCAACCCCATTACTCACTTTTGGATCTGTAAAGTTTGGCTGTCCCGATGATGCCTTGTCATGTGTTGCATATTCATACGACATCTGCGCTTCAGTTAATGTCGACTTACCACAGACCTCACCAGACACATCAATTGATGGTGCACTTGGTGATGGCACATGGTCGAAGAAACCATCATTCTCATCAAAATTAATTAAAAAGACAGTCTGACTCCAAATTTCTGGACGCTCCGTTAAAGCATTCAAAACCTCTTGAATATACCAAGCGCCCTGAACTGGGCTTGAAGGTCCAGGATGTTCACTATAGGTCGCTGGAGCGACCAACCAGCTCACTTGAGGTAATTGACCTTGGGCAATATCCTCTTTAAATGTCCCAAGAAATCCGCCATCAGGCATGGTGTTGGCAATCCCTTTATATAATGGTTGATTTGCATCAATCGCAGGATCATAGGCTGGACAAATGGTACTGTTATTGACAGGTTTACCAGACAACTCATTGGCACGACGATACTGTTTAAAACCTGCTAAAGGATTATCTGTAAAGTTATCTGGCATGTTTTGGTAAACTTTCCAGCTTACGCCTGCTTGTTGCAAACGTTCTGGATAAGTTGTCCAATCATAACCTGTCGTTGATGGACCTATCGCATCTAAATCATTGACTACACTGGCCACATTTCCTGTAGTTGGGCCATTCGTTCCCGTCCAAATAAACATACGATTGGAATTAGTTCCTGTATGCATCGCACAGTGATATGCATCGCATAAAGTAAAGGCATTGGCTAAAGCAAACTGAAACTCAACTTCTTGCTGTTTGTAATAACCCATAGACTGAGGTTGTTTATATTGAACCCAATTTCCCATACGACCATGATCCCACGCGTACTGCCCATCGGTCCATGAGTGCGGTGTTCCACTGACACGCTGTGCGTTACCGCGCGTACTGTCTAAATGGTAGGGATAAACTTTGTTTTTGTTCGCATCGTATTGCTCCCAAACTTTACGTCCCTGAGTTAAAGGGATGGTAAAACGGTCACCAAAACCACGTACGCCTTTCAAGGTACCAAAATAATTATCAAACGAACGGTTTTCTTGGGTCAGAATCACCACATGTTTAACGTCTTTAATTGTTCCTGTTTCTACTTTGGCATCAATCGCTAATGCTTTTTGAATACTTATTGGAAAGCTTGTTAAAGCGGCTGTTCCAAAAAGTGCTTTGGTTGAATTTAATAAAAAATCACGACGGTTCATTTGTTATTTCCTTATTCTTATTATGGGGCGCAATGGATTTTACAGTTCGAGGTTGGCGGCTCTGGTGTTGGCGTAGGTTTATTGTTATCGCCACTATCATTGTCATTACACGCACTTAATAAGAAGACACTACTACTCAGCAGTACTAAAAGGAAATTTCGCATTTTACTATCCGTTAAAATATTCGTGCAGATAGTCAATACAATATAAATGACAGTTGAATGATTGTTTTATAGCAATTCAATGACATCGAAGATAAAAAAAAGGCGGTCTAAAAAAACCAGACCGCCCGCACTATCAACTGGAACTTACCAACCGAGTGCTTGCTGTTGCTTCTGAATCAATTCCAAGATTCCTTTCTCTGCAAGCTCTAACATGGCATTGCACTGCTGGCGTGTGAACGGTTTTTCTTCAGCCGTTCCTTGAATTTCAATAAACTCACCAGCTTGTGTCATCACCACGTTTAAATCCGTTTGGCAATTTGAATCTTCTTCGTAGCAAAGATCGAGTAGGACTTCATCTTGATACATCCCGACCGAAATTGCTGCAACCAAACCCTTTAATGGGTCTTGTTTAATTTTTTTGTTGCTCAGTAACACATTCATCGCATCAACCAAGGCAACTGCTGCACCTGTGATTGCTGCAGTACGTGTACCACCGTCAGCTTGGATGACATCACAGTCAATCGTAATCGTGTTTTCACCCAACTTTTTCAAATCAACCATGGCGCGAAGGCTACGACCAATTAAACGTTGAATTTCCTGAGTACGACCTGTCTGCTTACCACGTGCTGCCTCACGGTCACTACGGGTATGTGTTGAACGCGGTAACATACCGTATTCAGCAGTGACCCAACCTTGACCCTGACCTTTCAGAAATCGCGGTACTGAATTATCAATACTCGCCGTACACAACACTTTGGTATGACCAAACTCAACCAAAACTGAACCTTCCGCGTAACGGGTATAATTACGCGTAATTTTTACTTCACGTAATTGGTCTAATGCTCTTTGGTCAATACGCATAACGATTCCTTAAAACTATGGCTCAAATATCATTGCGCCATAGTATAGCTCAATTACACGTACTTTCAGTTTTACTTATTCGTTACAATTCACCAGTTTAAGCAAGCTTCAATTTTGCTTTCAGTTTGCTGAATGCTTGAGTTAGGTTTGCACCCACATCATTTGGCAATGAACACTTCGCTAAACGTACCCAAACGGTCCAGAACTGTTTCATAAAGTTTGCTTCGTTATAGTTCACGCCATATTCAGCACATAAAGCTCTGATTTTTGGTGCAACTTCTTCATAACGATTGGCTGGCATATCTGGGAATAAATGATGCTCAATTTGATGGCTCAAGTTACCACTCATAAAGTGCATCCACTTACCGCCTGTAAAGTTACTCGAACCACGGATCTGACGTAAGTACCACTCTGCTTTGCTTTCATTTTCAGTGTTATCCGCTTCAAATGTTTCAGCATCTTCAGTAAAGTGACCATTAAAAATCACGGCTGATGACCAAAGATTACGGATAATATTTGCCACCGCATTCCCTGCTAATACAGGAATAAAGTTAATAGTCGCAATCGCTGGAAAGAACACATAATCTTTTAAGACTTGACGTTTAGCTTTCTTACGGAACTCAGCTGCATCTGCCCAAACTTGTTTCCACGTTTTGGTTTTATATACCAAAGCATCTTCAAGATGTAAGTTTTGCACGCCCACATACCATTGGAAGAAGAACATCAATTGTAATGCCAATGGGATATTGAACAGATGACGCACTTCCCACTTCTGATCTTCTGTTACACGTAAGATGCCATATCCCACATCATGGTCTTTACCGACAATGTTGGTATAAGTATGGTGCATATAGTTATGGGTATAACGCCAGTCATTACCTGAACAGGTATTGTCCCAATCGTAATCTTCGCCACGTAAACTTGGATCATTCAACCAATCAAACTGACCATGCATCACGTTATGACCAAGTTCCATATTCTCTACGATCTTAGACACACCAAGCATGGCTGTCCCCAACAACCATACTGGTGGGATCCAACCACCGAACATCAACATGCCACGAGATGCGATTTCGGTATAACGCACGAAATTACGTACTTTATAAATATATTTTGAATCTTGTTCACCTAGATTCTGCATCACATCTAAACGAATCTGTTCTACACGACGACCAAACTCTTCTATTTGCTCTGGTGTTAGATGAGCTGATTTTGATGCTGCTTTAAATTCTAATGCCATATTCATTGCGATAATCCTCAAATGTCTTTGTTTTTATAGGTCAATCGTGACTGGGCTAAGGGCTTGGCTCACACATAATTTGATCGCACGGTTTGGCTGATCATCAATTTCACCTGTGAGTACGTTTTGCGTTACACCACTGACTTTGGTACAGCTACAACGATTACATACCCCCATTCGACAACCATGTTGTGGACGTAATCCTGCTTGTTCTGCACTGCTTAAAAGATTCGTCGTTGCAATAAAGTTTTGTTGCGAACGACGGAATGTAATGTTCTGAGCTTCATTCGACTGTTCAAGTTGAACAGGTTGGAAAAACTCTTGATGAAAATTTTCGACTACACCATGTTGCGTATAAATTTCTTGTGCTTGGCGCATCATGCTGTGATGACCACAAGCATAGGCTTGCAATTCAGCAAAATTCGGAACCAATTGCTTTAACAACACATCATCTAAATGCTGCTTTTGTTCAGCAGTATTAAAAAAGTGATATTTCACTTGTGGATATTGCTGCGCCAAATCCAAAATTTCTTGGTGGAAGACTTCAGCACGGTTGAAGTACACCACATGTATTTCTTTTAACTGTTGTGCAATTGCTTGTTTCACTAATGAATAAATTGCAGTAATCCCAGAACCTGATGCGATGAATACAGCAGGTTGCTGTCCTTGATGAAGTACAAAATCACCCTGTGCTTGAGAAATTTCAACACTTTCGCCGACATGTAAAAGTTGTGCTGCACTTGATACAAGACCTTGTACTTTAATGCCTAAACGGATTTCACCTTGTGCAGTGATGTCTATAATAGAATAGCTACGTTGGTGATATACACCTTGGATCATCAAGGTAATCAAAACACTTTGCCCTGCACATACACGAGAAAGGTCAAAGTTATGATTTGGTTTTAAGGTCAATAAAACCATATCTGTACTTAATGGACGCACAGCTGTCACTTCAGCAAGAATGCGTTTCCAAGCAAATGTTGGTTTTATTTTTTGCAAAACAAAATCAACGAAATCTTCTCTTACCCAATGTGGCTGATAACCTAACTTTGCGTTCATACGTTCCTCGTTTTGTATCTGGCTATTTATATTGAGTGAACAAATGTTCATGTAGTGAACATGTGTACACTATATTTATTTGTGTTCACTGAGTCAACACTTGTTCACTAATTTTTTGAATATTTTTTATCCTTTTTAATAAGTTTTTAAAAAGATTAAGAAAATAGTTTTGATCACAACGTATTCAGTCCTTCACCAATACATCTCATCTTGATTAAGAATCATTCTTTCCTGTTCAAATAACTAATCAGCTTTTTGATAAGCTGATAAAGACTTCTCAGCGCTCAGATTGTTTTCTTCTTACGAGGCTTCGGAGGGGCTTCTCAAGACACAGTAGCTTTATTTAATCCCATATTCACAGCACAGCTGTTCATCTTCTTGCGAAGCTTTAGACGCTTCTCAGGACAAAAGTTGCTTTGTTTAATCCTCGCTCAGGGCTAAAAAAATCCTGTTTTTTTTGCTAGACTCTGCTGTACGGTTTCAATGAGTCTTATTCATGTCGATTAGAGATGAACGAAAACAACAAAGTCGGCAGGCTCTACTAGATGCAGCACTCCACCTGAGTACTTCAGGGCGCTCATTTAGTAGTATTAGTTTGCGTGAAGTTGCACGTGAAGTTGGTTTAGTACCAACTGCGTTTTATCGTCATTTCCAAGATATGGAAGCTTTGGGGCAAGAGCTTGTTGACCAAGTTTCGCTGCACTTAAAAAGTTTGATTCATCAACTTGGACAAAGTTATTTACAGCATAGTGGCGGTGCGAAAACACGTACTAGTATTGAGCTATTTGTACAGGCAGTTAACCACAGCCCACAACAATGGCAGTTTATGATTGCGGAGCGTTGGGGTGGTTCAGAATCTGTTCGGATCGCAATCGCACGCGAAATTGAGTTTTTAATTGAAGACCTTGCTATCGACTTATGCAAGCTTGAGACCTTTAAGCACATAAAAGAAGCCAAAGATCTGCAAGTCTTATCCACCATCTTAATTAATATGTCATTTACATGGGCAATGACATGGATCAATTTACCAAAACAATTTACGATTGATCATCTACTGGAACAGCAAAACCTCTTTATTGATAATGCAGCGACGCAAGTACGCTTATTATTCCGTGGTATCTCAAATTGGGAACCACAAAACGCTTGATCATATCAAAGCTAAAGTTTGATATATAAAAGCATTGCTTAGCATTATGATTGTGTTCAACAATTATGCGATGCCGTTTAGAACACTATGAGGAGCTTATAAGCATCATGAATCCTGATCGTCATACCCAGTTCTTAATTCGTAAAGAAAAAATTTTGCAGGTTGCGGAAAAATTATTATTAGAAAACAACCAAGAAATGACCTTAGATGAACTGGTTGCCGAACTAGATATTGCTAAGGGCACTTTATACAAGCATTTTCGTAGCAAAAATGAATTGCTACTTGAATTAATCATTCAAAATGAAAAAGAAATTCTAAAGATTTCAGACCAGTACAACACTGACTTCAAAGAATACGCACCTCGCTATATGTTGCATCACCTGATGGCACCTAGTCGTACGATTTTGCTGCATCAGCTCGAAGAGCATTTAACGATGACCGAATCAAAGTTAAAGCATCTCTTTGATGAGCTTTATGAAGTTCGCCAGCAACGTATTGTTTCTTTGAAAGATATGACTGAGAAATATTTAAAATCGCAGAACTATGATATGTCGATTCGTGACTATTTATCTTATATTTGGTCACTGACTTATGGCGCTGCGTTGCTTTTAAACTCAAGTTATTATCAACGTTCAATTGGTTCACGCCAGAAATTAATCAACCTGTATGTCAGTCAAGCACTCTCTTTGCCAACGCAAACCGTGCAAATTGATTTAAAAGAATTTCATCTCGACGAAAAGAATTAAAAGAAAAAGGACTGTATTAACAGTCCTTTTTTAATCTTTGCGAAACACAAATTATTTTGCTTTACGCTCTTTTTCCAATAAGTAATCAACAACTTGAGTTACTTTACCATCTTCACCTTGTACAACGTATTTACCGTTTACAACAACTGCTGGTACACCCGTCAACTGGTACTGTTGAGCCAATTTATTTGACTCAGCAATTTTTGCTGTGATCGGGAAAGAGTTAAACATGCTATTAAATTTCGCTTCAGGGACGCCATAACGCGCAAAGAATTTCGCTTGTGATGCTTGGTCAAAAATCTGCTGACCACCTTCATGAATCGCATGGAACAAAGGAATATGTGTTTTCTTACGCACGCCAAGCGCTTCAGACACGTAGTAACCACGCGCACCTTGTTCCCATACTTTGTTCATTGCCGCTGGTGTACGAAGGAAATAAACATCTTTTGGAATTTTCTTCAACCACGTTTGCATATGTGGCTCAAGCTTGAAACAGTGCGGGCAACCGTACCAGAAAAATTCTCGAACTTCGAGCTGTCCTGCAGGTGCTGCCGTTTTACCTGGATTTGCAACCACGATATAATCTTTACCAGCAACAAAATCCGCAGCCATTGCATTCATTGAAAATGCCATTACAGCCGCACTTAAACCACCTAATACTAACTTTTTCATTGAGTTTGCTTTTCCTCTAAGCATTTTTCGTAAGTTTATATGCTAAATATAAAACAAACACGACCAATTCGTTTTGCTTCTGTGAAGTTTTTTATTGGATTTATCGCTTTTTTTTCCAGAATCGCTACACTACCAACAGATTAAACCGAAATAATCATCCTAAAATATAGAGGTGACACCATGTCGCAATTGAATGTTGACCCACAAGAAATCGCAAAATTTGAAGCACTGGCTGCCAAATGGTGGGATCAACATTCTGAGTTCCGCCCTCTACACCAGATTAATCCATTACGCTTAAATTGGATTGATGAACGTGTTGGCGGCTTAGCGGGCAAAAAAGTGATCGATGTCGGCTGCGGTGGCGGAATTTTGGCAGAAAGTATGGCTCGCCGCGGTGCAAATGTCCTTGGTATCGACATGGGCGAAGCACCACTTGCTGTTGGTCGCTTACATGCACAACAAGACAATGTGCAAAATATTGAATATCGCCAGATTCCAGTTGAGCAACTGGCTCAAGAGCAAGCAGGTCAATACGATGTAGTGACTTGCATGGAAATGATGGAACACGTTCCTGATCCAGCATCCATCGTAAAAGCTTGCCAAAGCTTAGTCAAACCCGGTGGTCATGTGTTCTTTTCAACCATTAACCGCAACCCTAAATCTTATTTATTTGCCATTATTGGTGCCGAATACGTGCTGCGTTTACTACCAAAAGGTACGCATGATTATCATAAATTTATTCGCCCTTCTGAAATGGCGCATGATATTCGTAATGCTGGATTGACCTTAAAGGAAATGACTGGGCTTCATTACAATCCAATTACCAAACACTATTGGTTAGCACCAAATGTTGATGTGAATTATATGGTTCATACTACGAATACAGGTGCTTAATGAAAGCTGTTTTATTTGATCTTGATGGTACCTTAATCGATACTGCTGCGGATTTTATCCGCATCATCCAGCAGATGTGTCGTGATGAACAACGCCCTGTTGTTGATGCTGACACCATTCGCACCCAAGTGTCTGAAGGCGCGCGTGCGATGGTCAAACTGGTTTATCCAGAATTAGATGTCACTGATCCTGTATTTTTAGCACATCGCCAACGTTTTTTAGATGTGTATGGTGACAATATTGTGGTTGATACCGATCTCTTTTTAGGGATGTACCCTTTGCTTGAGGAACTTGAAGCACATCAAATTCCTTGGGGAATTGTCACCAATAAACCACGTGGTTTAAGTGAATCGCTATTGGCAAAACTGAATCTCACAGAACGTTGTGCTGTACTGGTTTGCCCTGAGGATGTCAGCAAAACCAAACCTGATCCTGAACCCATGTATCTTGCAGCAAAACAGCTCGATATTGATGTGCAAGAGATTATTTATGTAGGCGATCATCCGCGTGACATCGATGCAGGTCGTAATGCGGACATGTACACCATCTTAGCAGCTTATGGCTATTTACCTATTGAATCACGTGATGATCTCGCAGCATGGCAAGCTGATGCCATTATTCAAACCATCCCTGAACTCCATCAACTGCTTAAACAGAAAATCACTGTTTTGTCAGAAAATCAGGGTATGATGGGTTAAACATTATTATATTGAAGATCATAACAGGAGGCATAACAATGAAATATTCAGAATATCAACCTCGTCCTGATCTATTAAAAGATCGTATTATCCTGATCACTGGTGCAGGTGATGGGATCGGACGTGCTGCTGCTATGAGTTATGCCCTTCACGGCGCAACAGTTGTTTTGCATGGCCGTACCCTCAATAAGCTCGAAGTGATTTATGATGAAATCGAAGGCTTAGGAGCACCCCAACCTGCGATTTTACCCTTACAACTTTCAACGGCATCAAGCCACGACTATGAACTTTTAGTCGATACGCTTGAGCAACAATTTGGTCGCCTTGATGGCATTTTGCATAATGCAGGTATGCTCGGCGATCGAGTTGAACTTGCGCATTATCCTGTTGATGTTTGGGATGATGTAATGGCGGTCAACTTACGTGCGCCTTTTGCATTGACCCAAGCGTTGCTGCCATTACTTGAAAAATCGGAACACGCTTCTGTGGTATTCACTAGCTCAAGTGTGGGCCGTGAAGCACGTGCACTTTGGGGAGCATATTCTGTTTCTAAAGTTGCAACTGAAGCCATGAGCAAAATCTTTGCTGCAGAAAATACGTATCCAAACATTCGTTTTAACTGTATCAACCCAGGCGGCACACGTACTGCAATGCGTGCAAAAGCCTATCCTGAAGAAGATCCAAAAGTGCTTCCAACGCCTGATAGCATCATGCCAGCCTATCTCTACCTTATGGGTGATGATAGTTTAGAGATGAACGGGCAAAGTATTGATGCACAAGGTTAATTAATTTTATAGAATAATTCTAAATAACATTGAACACTGTCGTTAAAGATGTTGTTTTCAGCGAAATGACTAAAGTCTCTTCATTATTTTAATCGAATAATGAATTGATCTTCACAGTTTCTCTGCATTTTTAACGTACAGTAGTTCACATGAGAGACATCCGAAATACATAAGGTGCATCATGAAAAAATTTTTCATTATCTTGATTTTAGGTTCAACGACCATCTTTAGCAGTATGGCTAGTTTTGCAGGTCCGCATTTTGATCGTGATGAAGATCAGCGTGGTGGTGGCTGGCAAAATGGTCGTGGCTTTGATCGTCCAGATGGTGAAAATCGTCAACGTGAACGTCGTATGCGCGAAGAACGTGGTGTCGAGCGTTTAAAACAACATCGTTGGCAAGCAGGCTATGTGATGCCTCAGCACTACCGTGGAAATGGTTATAAGGTTGATTATAAAGATAATAATCTACCAAAACCAGGCCGTAACCAACAATGGTATAAAATCAATAATGACTTTATTTTAGTCAATGCAGACGATAATAGTATTATCCGCATCATGGGCTTTTAAGCTTTTTTGATCATCCAATTCAATTAAAGTTGCCTCGTGAGTTTGAGAATAGATTTATCTTTTCATTTTTTTGGTTAGAATCAGATAAATTGATGTATCTCTGAGATGAACATGGCGAACCAAATGACTGAAACTTCAAATAGTACAACGCAAGATTATGTACATTGGTTTCGCCACTCTGCACCATATATTAACGCGCATCGTGATAAAACTTTTGTGTTAATGTTTGGTGGTGAAGCCGTTCAACACTATAACTTTCAACATATTATTCACGATATTGCGCTGCTACATTCTTTAGGTATTCGTTTGATTCTCGTGCATGGAGCACGTCCACAGATCAATCAAAATCTACTCGAACGTCATATCGAAACACCTTTTCATCAAAACCGTCGTGTCACGACTCGCGAATCTCTACGTGGTGTCATGAATGCTGTCGGCTCAATTCGCCTCGAAATTGAGGCATTGCTGTCGATGGGACTCGCTAACTCACCGATGTATGGTGCTCGCATTGATGTCGTATCAGGCAATTTTGTCACAGCCAAACCGTATGGCATTCGTGAAGGTATTGATTTCCAGCTGACGGGAGAAGTTCGCTCTGTAGATACCGATGCTATTCAACGTCATTTAGACAATCATAATATTGTTCTGCTTGGTCCAACAGGCTATTCAACCACAGGTGAAGTCTTCAACTTACTCGCCGAAGAAGTTGCGACCAAAACTGCGATTGCCTTGAAAGCAGATAAGTTGATTTTCCTTGGGGAAAAACAAGGGCTAATGAATGAGCAAAAACAGTTACTTCGTGAACTAAGTTCTCGGCAGCTTGAACCCTATATTCAACAAAATCAGCAACAATATCCAGAATTTGCTTTACACCTAAAGCAAGCACAACAAGCTTCTTTATCTGGTGTTCATCGCGTACATTTAATTTCTTATGCATATGATGGTGCTTTGATTGAAGAGCTATTTACCCGTGATGGTATTGGTACGCTGATTACAGATGCACACTATGAAGAGGTGCGGATTGCCAATATTCAAGATGTTGGTGGTCTAATTAACTTACTTCGCCCTTTGGAACAAGAAGGTATTCTGGTTTATCGCTCACGCGAACGCCTTGAAAGTGAAATTGAACAGTTTGCAGTGATTGAACGAGACGGCATGATCTTGGCCTGCGCTGCACTATATCCGATTCCTGCTGGATCAAATGAAATTCGTTCAGCGGAAATTGCCTGTGTTGCTGTCGATTCAAGCTATCGGAAATCCAATCGTGGTAGCCAGATTTTGCAATTTTTAGAAATTAAAGCCAAGCAACAAGGTATTCAGCAACTCTTTGTTCTGACCACTCGGACAGCGCATTGGTTCTTGGAACAAGGCTTTATTCCTGCCAGCGTAGATGATTTACCGAATGCACGCCAAGCACTCTATAATTATCAGCGTAATTCTTTGGTGTTTAAAAAGACCCTAATATGAAGACTAAATATGGTGAAGAGATATGTTTATTTCTGATAAATAGCTCTCTTCATCATCATGATCTCTGCTTAACTAGTAGATCAGAAATAAATAATACCTAAACTAAAAATTAAAATTTAACATAAAAAACAATATTTTATCCAAATAAACTATTGTTTTTCTTATTCTAACTATCGATAAAGTTATGCAATCTTCTATTTTGCTTTTTTCATCATAAGCAAAGCCTAATTAGTTATTTTTTATGCAATAAAAAAAGTTTTAGCTTAGTTGCTCATCTTATTTAAATCTTTTGATTTGTCGGGGAGCGCAACTCACATGGCTATTTCTATTCATCGTTCATGGGCAACATCTACAATCATTGCAGCAAGTCTTGCCAGTGTAATGGGTGTTGCAGGTTGTGCAAAAAAACCAGAGCAGCAAGAGACAACAAAACAAGAAACCACAACATTAAATATCGGCTTTCAAAAGTATGGCATCTTGCCGATTGTTAAAGCAAAAGGTGAATTAGAAAAAAATCTTGCTGCTCAAGGTGTAAATGTTAAATGGGTTGAATTTCCAGCTGGCCCACAACTTTTGGAAGGATTAAATGTAGGTAGCGTGGTATTTGGCGAAGCAGGTGAAGCACCGCCAATCTTTGCTCAAGCCGCCAATCCCAATCTGGTCTATGTCGCGAACCAACCTGCAGCACCACAAGCCGAAGCCTTGATCGTACAAAAAAATTCTCCTATTCAATCCATCCAAGATCTGAAAGGTAAACGTGTGGCGCTAAATAAAGGCTCCAATGTTCACTATCTTCTACTCAAACTCTTAGAAACAAACAATCTCAGTTTAAAAGATATTCAAGCCGTTTATCTTCCACCAGCGGATGCCCGCGCGGCATTTGAAAAAGGTGCGGTAGATGCTTGGGTGATTTGGGATCCATTCTTCGCCGCAGCTGAACATCAAATTCATGCGCGTGTCATTGCAACGGGGGAACATTTAGTCAGCAATCACCAATTTTATTTGGCTGATCGTCAATTTGCTGAGCGTCATCCACAGGTTTTAAATACCGTGGTGACAACACTCAATCAAACGACAGATTGGGTCAAAACCCATCCTGACGATGCAGCAAAATTACTCGAAAAGCCAACAGGGCTTGAGTTTGATGTTTTGAAAAGCTCAATTTCACGTATGGGTTTCGGAGTTCAACCCATCTCTAATAAAGTCACAATAGAACAGCAATATGTTGCCGATGCTTTCTTCTCACAAAAACTGATTCCCAAGCAGCTTGTGATTCAAGATGCCGTATTAAAGAACAAGGTTCAATAATAGGAGAGCATCATGACGTTGTTAGCGAAGATTTCTGTTCTTAGTTTACTGATCTCTGCATTTTTACTCAGCGGCTGCCAAAAAATTGAGCCGCAAAGTACGGAGAAAGTAACTTCAGCCGAAGAAAATACGGCGGTCAAAACCCTGTCTATTGGCTTTCAGAAATCATCACTGAATTTATTGGTAGCTAGACAGCAACAACTGTTTGAGCAAGCATTTCCGAACGCCAAAATTGAATGGCGTGAATTCCCAGCTGGGCCGCAAATGTTAGAAGCACTTGCCGTCGGTGCTATCGATTTTGGCTATGTGGGCAATACCCCACCAATCTTTGCTCAAGCTGCAGCAAAACCGTTGAGCTACGTGGCTTATGAGGTGGTTGCACCGACAGGTCAAGCGGTGCTGGTACATGCCAACAACAAGATCAACACTTTACAAGATTTAAAAGGTAAGCGTATTGCAGTACAAAAAGGTTCCAGTGCACACGAACTACTCGCCAAAACCCTGCAAAAAGCGGGGCTATCTTGGCAAGATATTCAACCGATTTGGTTACCTCCTGCCGATGCACGAGCAGCATTTGATAAGCAGGCCGTAGATGCGTGGGCAATTTGGGAACCCTACTTAGGAACTGCAGAGTTACAAGGCCATACAAAAACTTTGGTCGATGGCTCTGCTTTTCCAACCACTTATTCTTTTTATATCGGCAATCCTGATTTCATTCAAAAGCATCCAAATTCAGCGCAGAAACTCATTAACAGTGTAAATAGCGCAGATCAATGGATTGTAAAGCATCAAGATCAAGCCTTACAGATTTATGCACAAAGCACAGGTCTCAGTACCCCTGTCGCCCAACAAGTTCTCAATAAACGTCCAAAACCTTCACCTGTATATGCACTCAACAGTGAAGTGATCACAAGTCAGCAGCAAATCGCCGACTTATTTAAACAAGAGCAACTCATTCCTGTGCACATCAATATTCAGCACAGCGTCTGGTCTGCCCAATAGTCATACTTTTCATCTTATAAGGAACATCGACATGAATATTTTCTGGTTTATTCCCACTCATGGTGACAGTCGTTATTTAGGCACCAGCAAGGGTGCTCGTCAGGTCGATCATGCTTATATGAAACAGATTGCCGTTGCCGTGGATAATCTCGGTTATGCAGGGGTATTGATTCCGACTGGCCGTTCTTGTGAAGATCCATGGATCACTGCAGCAAGTCTGATTGATGCGACTAAGCAACTTAAGTTTTTGGTAGCACTACGCCCGGGTATTACCACCCCTGCACTTGCGGCACGTATGGCAGCCACTTTTGACCGCCTCTCCAATGGTCGTATTTTGCTGAATCTGGTGACTGGCGGTGACGAACAAGAACTGAAAGGTGATGGTCTATATGAAGATCATAGTACCCGTTATCAGACCGCATCCGAATATGTGAAAATCTGGCGCGAAATCCTAACCTGCTCACATACGGGTGAATCTTTTACGTTTCATGGCGAACGCCTCAGAGTTGACGATGCCAAACTGCTCTATCCACCTGTACAACAGCCGTACCCACCTCTCTGGTTTGGTGGTTCTTCAGAAGCTGCAACAGAGTTGGCAGCTGAACAGGTTGATACCTATCTGACTTGGGGTGAACCACCTGCTGCGGTAAAGGAGAAAATTGAATATCTCCGTGCTAAAGCAGCTGCCAAAGGTCGCACACTCACTTATGGCATTCGCTTACATGTGATTGTACGCGAAACCAATGAACAAGCATGGGCCGCCGCCGATGAACTGATTCAATATCTGGATGATGCCACAATTGCGGCGGCACAGAAAAAATTTGCACAGATGGACTCAGTCGGTCAGCAACGTATGGCTGCACTACACGGTGGACGTAAAGATCAATTAGAAGTATCTCCGAATTTATGGGCAGGCATTGGCTTAGTCCGTGGTGGTGCTGGGACTGCTTTAGTTGGCGACCCTGAAACAGTTGCCGCTCGTATTCAAGAATATGCAAACTTAGGCATTGATACCTTTATTTTCTCTGGCTATCCACATTTGGAAGAATCAATCCGCTTTGCCGAATTGGTGTTCCCACTACTCCCACTTAAAACTCGTGAAAAATTGGCACAACCTCATCTCACAGGTCCATTCGGAGAAATCATTGCCAATAACTATGTGCCCGAAGTGAAAGTGCCAAAAACCTTGGTCAAGGAGGATGCATGAGTACAAAACCTTTTTTGAAGGATGTTTCACGTGGAACACAAAGAATAGGTAAAGGTCTACTGCCATGGTTATTCCCAATACTATTGATTCTGATTTGGCAAACAGCATCTAGCTCTGGGTTGCTACAAAATCGAATATTACCTGCCCCAACTGCTGTTGTGAGTGCTTTCTGGCATTTGCTAGTCAGTGGCGAACTTTGGCAGCATGTCAAAGTCAGTGCAGGTCGGGCGCTACTCGGTTTATTAATTGGTGGTGGGCTCGGTCTGATACTAGGACTACTCAATGGCTCATCGCGTGTAGCTTCAACCTTGCTGGATACTACCCTGCAAATGATCCGTAACATCCCTGCACTGGCACTGATTCCACTGGTAATTTTATGGTTTGGTATTGATGAAACTGCCAAGCTGTTTTTAGTTGCGATCGGCGTGTTTTTCCCGATCTACATCAATACTTATCATGGTATCCGCTCCGTCGATCCACAGCTCATCGAAATGGGTAAAAGCTACGGTCTGAATCGTTGGCAGCTTTATCGAGACATTATCTTACCGGGTGCGATGCCCTCGATTTTAGTTGGACTGCGCTTTTCTCTAGGTTTGGTTTGGGTACTCTTAATCGTTGCAGAAACGATTTCAGCACAGTCTGGAATTGGTTATATGACCATGAATGCACGCGAGTTTTTACAAACCGATATTGTCTTGGTCGGTATTTTACTCTACGCCCTACTGGGTAAATTAGCAGATGTATTAGCACAAGCACTAGAACGCTATCTATTGCGTTGGCATGCAGGCTATCAAAAATAAAAGGCACAGAAACATGAGTAACTTAAATTTAAACTTTTACGGTAACAGTCGCATTCAACCGATAACAGAACCAGAAACTTCTACAGTACCCGCCAATGGCGCTGATATTTTGATTGAGCAACTGTATAAATTTTATGGTGATGTCAAAGTTCTTGAGAATTTAGACCTCAATATTCAAGCGGGTGAGTTTGTTGCCATTGTTGGACGCAGTGGTTGCGGCAAAAGTACGCTACTGCGTTTGATTGCTCAGTTAGAAAATGTCAGTTATGGAGAAATTAAATTTCAATCTGCTCGCAATTTCCGTGAGGGCATTACGAGCGCTGATATTCGCGTGATGTTCCAAGATCCTCGATTATTACCGTGGAAAAGTGTTCTGCACAATGCTCAACTTGGTTTAGCTAAAGAACAATATGCGCTTGCAGCAACATTATTAGAAAAAGTAGGCTTAAAAGACAAAGCCAATCAATGGCCAGCACAGCTTTCTGGTGGACAGCGCCAACGTGCTGCTCTTGCACGCGCACTTGCACATACACCACGTATTTTATTGCTGGATGAGCCATTAGGCGCATTAGATGCTTTGACGCGTTTAGAAATGCAAAATTTGATTGAACGTCTATGGAAAGAACAAGGTTTTACTGCAATTTTAGTCACACATGATGTCAGTGAAGCAGTGCAATTGGCAGATCGAATCATTTTGCTGGATCAAGGTCACATCGCACGGAATTTCCAAGTCGACCTCCCCCGTCCCCGTAAAAAAAGCATTGCTTTCGCTCAGCTTGAACAACAAGTACTTGATGCAGTTTTAGCAACCTAAGACTGCTTTTTATATTTAAAGGCATGCTAAATAATAGAATTTCAGTGTTCTTGCAAGACCAACACAGATTAATTTTTTACAAAATATGTATTCGTATATTGAGATTTCAAGAATTATCAATTACGTAGGGAATTTTCATTTCATCGTAAAGTTTTTTTCGACAAAAAAAATGCGTTATTGTGCACAAATCCGACAAATTATCTTACAATGTCAATGACATTTTTTGAATCAAGCTCTCAGATGGAACAGAAAAAAAGTACACAAAAGCGCAATCAATTGCTGAATGCTGCCCTAGATGTTTTTTCCGTCTATGGGTTCAGCGGAGCAAGTTTGGATGAGATTGCACAGCTTGCAAATATGCATAAATCGAATATTTTCTATTATTATGAAAATAAAGAGTCTCTTTACGTTGAAGTTCTTACAACAGTTTTACAGAAGTGGCTTGCTCCTTTGCAAACCCTTGAGTCAGAACTTGAGCCCACTGAAGCATTAACACACTATCTAATTCAAAAATTAGAAAGTTCAAGGGATCAGCCAAAAGCTTCTCGTTTATTTGCATTAGAAATTATTCAGGGTGCTCCGCATATTCTCCCTATTTTAAAAGGTCCTTTGAAAAAGCTATTTAAGCGTAAAACCAAAGTGATCCAAACTTGGCAAGAACAAGGCAAAATTGCAGCAGAAATCGATCCTGAATTGCTCATTATTAATATATGGGCGATCACCCAGAATTACGCGGACTTTTCGACGCAAATGGAAATGGTCACTGGGAAAACCTTACGCAATCGCAGTATGTTTCAACGCACCATCGAACACACCGTGCATATGATGTTGTACGGTGTATTGCCACGTTAAATTTTTGCTGTGAAACCACCTTAATTCTAATGGTTGAGATGCAATAAAAAAGCGACTTCGATAGTCGCTTTTTTTCTTGCCAAATGGTTAAGGCGATTATTCAATAGAGTTAATCAAAAACGTGGGACATGGATTAAAGAACGTACGTGGAACGTGAAAGATCAAGAAAAAACCGTTCTAGTGCGCTGAACCCTAGAACGGCTTACGTTAAGATATTGATGCTCAAGAGGAAACCTCAAGCATTTCGCATAAGGTGTATTATGTTAATTTTAGATAGATTAAATAATTTATAAGCTTTCATTTTCTGAATATTTAAAACTACCAATAAAGATAGGATCTTCAGCTACAGTTCGCTTAACTCTAGAAATAGTATAATCAAAATCATATTGGGCAATGACCCATCTACACTCATCTATTTCCCTTTTACTTGCAGTGTTAACTACATCATTAATAAAAGATTTTGAGTAAGATAAATCATGCAGTAATTTTTTTAATTTTATCATCTTAAAATTAATATTATTACTTTCCTGATTATCAAGAGAATAGTATCCAACACCACATAAATCTTGAAGAACATCTAAATCTGAATCTATTTCGCCACCAAGAATACCGATCCAAATGGATACAAATCCCTCTTTTTCAAAGTTCTGACTATAATAATCATCTTCATCAGAATAATCGTTTTTAATCATATTTTTTCACTCCTACTGATATTTAATAATAAAGACCACAAAGGAATTTATAAATCTAGATAGATACCCATTTAACATAATGGGCATTAAGCGAATTAATAGAAATAATATTTTTAATTTCAATAGCTTAATGACATGTAAAGTTTACCAGTACATACTACTACATTAGACCTTCGCAGTTAAAAATGCGCTTGATACAGCGCCAATAATTTTTGTGCACCCAGCAACAGATTTTCTTCCCAATCCAAATGAGCTGTGTCATTCGCACCATCTGTAATATATTTGACCGAAATCAAACGTACCCCTAGCTTTTGACACACTTTAGCTAAGGCATAAGCTTCCATATCGACGAGGTTACAACTGACTTTAGAAATCCCTGTTTCAAACGAATCACCCGTACCACAGATTCCTTTTGGTAAGGATTCAAAGTGGGGTTGTGCATGAATCTCTGCTGGAAAATGCTCATCCATCGGTGTCACCCCAACAGCAAAACCTAAAGGTGAAACATCCATATCACGTTGCACAAAAGTCGTAACCTCGACCAAGCTATGCGCATCAAAGTGCGAACTGCCTGCACTACCTAAATTGATCAGCGTTTTACAGCCTGTTTTTTGAATCACGTCAAAGGCTTTGAATGCTGCATTAATTTTGCCGATTCCACTGTAATGAACGTCAATGCCTGCTTGCTCAAATAAACCTTTCGACTCATTTGGCAACGCCATAATCAGGGCAATATCAGCATTCATAAAAAAACTCGTTCAAATCAAAATAAAGACACAAAAAAGGTGTGCTTCGGCACACCTCAATATTATTGCATCTTCTGCTGTAAGGCGACCAAACAGGGAGAGAAAAATAATTGACCACTATACGCCCCCGCTATGGTTTTCTTCACCACTAACGCCCACAAGCCAACCAACAATACACTTAAAACCACCGCTACATACTGTAAGAAGTCGATATGTAACTGATGTGCCAAATTAAAGATCGCCAAGATAAACACACCGAATGGGAAAGTCAGTCCCCACCAACCCAAGTTAAATGGAATGCCAGTACTCATATGACGCAGTGTGGTCAAAATCGCAATCCCAAACCACCATAAGCCAAAACCTAATAGCACCAAACTTGCCACAATACCCAAGGCTGGCAGTAATGTCGCTAAGCCATCAAAACCCATCGCTTGCATAATTCGTGGCGCTTGCTCACCAAGCAATAATAACGCTAATGCTCCCGTTCCAATCGGTCCTAAACATAACCAACTAGAAATCGCGACTTCTTTCTCTGGCAATTGGTGCAATGCCAAACGCAACATTAAAATGGTTAAGATCGCAAAAGCAGGTAGTACTGAAATCCCCCACAACACATAACCAGTGATCAAGATCGCTAAAGCATGTTGGTCAGCAGCTAAATGTTGCAATAAAAGACCAGCAGAACTGGCTGCAACTTCACACGCTACGATCGGGAGTAACCATACTGCCGTCATACGATGTAGCTGATGATCTTGGCAGCTAAACATACAAAACGGCACAATCCATGCGATCATCACTGCGAGCAAAACATCGAGATACCAAAGGTATTCAGCAATATGTATTGCAATATCCCCGTAGAGATGAATACCAAAACTGAGGAAACCATTGGCAATAGTGGCTAAACCCATGGGAATAGCACCTAAAAACAAGCTCATGTTGGGATGATTAAAAATCTGTTTTGCTTCATTTGGAAATAAAATCCAACGTAGAGCATAAAGCACGCTAAAAGTGCTAAATAACAAAATATTAAACTGCCATAATTTAGTTGCAAGCATAAACAAAACAGATGAAGCAAAAGGCAGCTGTGCTAAAATCATTGCGACAACGCCTGTTCCCATGGTTGCAGTAAACCAGTTTGGGGTAAAATGGCGAATAACATCCCTGCTCTGTTCTAGCTGATAAAATGGCTTTTTCATCTCTATCTCGATATAAAGCGACGATAGCGTTATATTAAAAGAGATTTTAAATAAGAAAAATTGATTTATTTTTATTTAATAAATAAATTAAACTGATATAAAAGTTTTAAATATTGAAATTTTTCCGTGTAAAAACACAACAACAAGACGAAACGCCGAGATTATGGCAATATATAGCCTTTGCAAAATTCACTGTATTTAACGCCCATGAAGTTGCTTCGTCTCAACGCATTATCGCCAGATTTTCAGTTACCTCCGACTGCGGTAACGATTGGCAATTTTGATGGTGTCCATCTTGGTCATCAGGCGATGATTGCTCAATTGCAAATGTTAGCCAAAGCACAAGGCTTAAAAACATTAGTCATGATTTTCGAGCCGCAACCACTTGAATTTTTTAAAGGTTATGACGCACCTCCGCGCATTAGCTCATTACGTGAAAAAGTCGAATATTTAACTGAACTGGGTGTCGATTACATCGCAGTCGCAAAATTTGATCAATATTTTAGAAGCCTCAGCGCAACACAATTTGCTGACTTGCTCAAATTAAAACTCAATGCACAAAGTCTAGTGCTGGGCGATGATTTTCATTTTGGTAAAGATCGTCAGGGCAATAGCGAATTTTTACGTGATTATGGTTTTGATGTCACAAATTTAAATACCGTTGCCTTAAAAGGTGAACGCGTCAGTTCTACCCGTATTCGCCAAGTCCTACAAGAAGGCGATCTTGCTTTAGCTGCAAAACTACTGGGTCGTCCTTATAGCATTACAGGTCGAGTGCAATACGGGGATCAGATTGGTCGTACTCTTGATTTCCCAACCATTAACGTGCGTTTAAATCGCCATAAACCCTGTTTAAATGGCATCTATGCAGTGGATGTGGTCTGTGAAAACGCGTCATTGAGTGAAAAAATTAAACATTCAGATCCTGCGCTCAACGGTATTGCAGGCTATCAAAATGATAGTTTATTTGGTGCAGGTCATGTGGGGACACGTCCTGCCATCCAACAAGCACAGCCAGAATGGCGATTAGAAGTACATTTCCCTGATGTTTCTGCTAATCTGTATGGCTTATTGATGCGGGTGACTTTTCTTCACTATTTACATGGTGAATTGAATTACCCTTCGCTTGAAGCACTCAAAGTCGGAATTGATGATGATGTACAAAAATTACGTGATTATCGTAGTCGTACTTCAGAATTTCCTTTTTAAATTTAATTTTCATTTGTAATACATGTCAGTTTACAAACTGATCAAACTGGAAGAAAACTTGCATGAGCGATAAGCAAACTCCTGAAAATGCAGTGGATTATAAAGCCACACTCAATTTACCTCATACTGAATTTGCGATGAAAGCAAACTTAGCTGTGCGTGAAGCTAAATGGTTAGAAGAGTGGTATGCCGACAACATTTATCAGCAGATTCGTGAATCGCGTATTGGCAAGAAAAAATATGTACTGCATGACGGCCCTCCATATGCC
>LULL01000242.1_pt1 | contig 40944 bp, 36 predicted proteins | sample 728161 | NCBI WGS metagenome assembly LULL01 (sample SAMN03860290, study PRJNA289734) | marine metagenome | biome: seawater column; feature: ocean; material: water; isolation source: Red Sea water column Station 149 - depth 500m | place: Saudi Arabia: Red Sea | collected 2011-10-15 | depth 500 m
GTGGCAGGAATTGATTAAATTAATTAATAGTGAAGGCTATACGGCCATACTTCCCTCAGGTTCAATAGAGGAATTCAAAAGAGCTCAAGAAATCGCTTCAATTAGTACTGAAGCTTTAGCAATGCCAACTCAATCTTTAAATAGAACTGCTTATATCATTGAAAATGCTGTCGGATGTATATGCTCCGATACAGGTTTAGCTCACCTTTCAGCTTTGATAGGAAAACCTTCGGTTACCTTGTACTCAGTTACAAATGAAAAATTGATTGGAACTCGAGGTAATAACCAAACTCATATAATTTCCTCTGACTCGAAGATGAATAGCATCACCTCACAAAGAGCTTGGGAAGAATTAAAACTATTGATAGAAGCTGGCGGAGGGTGAGGGATTCGAACCCCCGAAGGCTTTAACACCTTGCTGGTTTTCAAGACCAGTGCATTCAACCAGACTCTGCCAACCCTCCATTTAATATGGCAAGCATTCTACTATTTTACTTAGAGTTGGCGTTAATAGAATTTTGAAGCAGAGAAATTTAGTTAGGGTCTTGTTGTCTTGATGTTTATGGTTAAAGCTATCAAAATAGTAATGAATGGGTACCAAAAAAAATAGATCAGTTCGGTGGTGTGATGACATATGCTGGTAATCGTATAATTTTTGATGCCGACAGTCATTTAATGGAGTTGCCAGACTTTCTTAGTGCCCATGCTAGTGCAGATATCCTTGATATCCTACCTAACCTAAAGAAATCACTTACAGGTCAGTTTAATCCAGATACTCACGAAGGTAAGAAGGGTCATAGACCAGAGAATGTTAAGCGACTTTTAGAACTGGGAGATAACCTAACAAAAGGTCCTAAGTGGCATGATGCTTTGGGAGCTTTTAATGGCAAAGAACGTAGTCAAGCTCTGGATCTCTTAGGCTTTCAAAAGCAGGTAATTTTTTCTTCATTTTGTGCTCGTTTAATTTTTGGGGCCTCTAATGATGATATTGCCTATGGTGCTGCTGCTGCTCACAATCGTGCTATGCAAGCCTTTTGTGAGAAGGATTCCAGATTGATAGGTGTCGCCATGGTACCTTTTCAAGATCCTGTTAGAGCTTTAATAGAAATTGAACAAGCCATTAAACTTAATCTGGGAGCTATATGGATTGCAGCTGAAGCACCTGGAGGACGCTCACCCGGTCATCCAGACCATCACTACCTTTGGGCCACACTTGCTGAAGCTGGCTTACCTTTTATTTTGCATGTTGGCAGCTCTCCATTAACTATAGGTGATAAATGGATGAATGATGGAACGCCTAGCAATTTATCAGCACGAGGTGGTGCTGAAGTAATTGGAAGTAAAGATCTCACGGCAATCCACTTTGCCTCTAACCGTTTTATATCTACTCTGGTTTTAGATGGGGTGTTGGAAACTCATCCCAATCTAAAAGGTGGTGTAATTGAAATAGGCGCGGGTTGGGTCCCTGACATGATTAGAAGATTAGATCATGCAGTAGAGATCTGGTCTCGTTCTGAGCCTCAGTTAGCTAAAATGAAACGGAGACCCAGTGAACAAATAGCTCAACAACTACGATTTACTCCCTACCCTTTTGAAGATGTCACGCAGCTTGTGTCTGAATCAAATCCTGATTTGTATATGTTTTCATCGGATTACCCACACGCGGAAGGTGGCCGTGATCCTATTGGCCGATTTAGTCGCTCAACAGAAACCTTAACTGAAGAGGATCGTGAAAAATTTTTTTCTAAGAACTTTAAAGTTCTATATCCAAATGCATTTGTAGTTTAATTTCCTTCTTCTTTTCTTCTACATCTTTGAGCTGGGCCGTTCTGAAACTTCCTTATGCCATCTGTACAAATTAGTTAAGTCTGGATCTGGTTTTAAATCTACCATGGCTGTAGCGAAGTCTATGGCTGTTAAAAGAGTAATGTCAGCAACGGTGTATCTATCACCTGCTACAAACTGGATGACAGCTAATTCATCATTGAGTCTTTCATAAAACTTTCCTGTATTCTTATCGCTAGATTCTTTTGCTTCTTTTATCTGTTTAAATCTACCTAATCTACCTACTATTGGACCATTCACCCATGAGATTCCTATTTGCGTCCAGAGTTCAAGTTCAAGATGTCGGTTCCTGCTCTCAATATAAGCCAATTCATAAGGAGTAGAACCAAATAAATTTGGCTCTGGGTGTATCTCTTCTAAATAACGACAAATAGCGACTGATTCTGAAATACAACGACCATCATCTAACTCTAAAACAGGAATCTTTCCACTTGGGCTCTTAACAATAAACTCTGGTGTTTTATGTTCTCCTTTAGCTAGATCACACTGAATTAATTCAAGCTGAATATCTTTTTCAGCGGCAAAGATCTTAACCCTTCGTGGATTAGGAGCACCATTGTAATCGTATAACTTCATAGAATTAAACTAAGTGAATTTTTCAGGGAATACTCTGGTTAATCCTTCAGACAAAAGGTCTAAACCTTTACTGAAACCTATAGATTCATGTCCAAGACCTATACGAAAGTATTTATCTATTCCAAAGCTATCTCCCGGTACAATAAAAACTTCTTCATTTTTTCTTAAATCATGAACTAAATCCGTGCTGTTTATATCCATATCGTATTCAACAAACGCAAAGCCACCTGCTTCTGGCTTTAAAAAAGAGAGGTGATTTGAGTAAGGAAGAATCCATTTACTGAAAGTTTCTAAGTTTTTATTTAATAATACTTTTGTCCTTGATCTTAATTTTGTAATAGTTTCTGGTTCTAATACTTTAGTTGCTATGTGTTGAGAAAGACTAGAACTGGCTATGGTGGTGTAATCTTTAATGGCCCAAGCTTCTTCAACAAATCTTTTACCTGAGATTATCCAACCAATTCGTAATCCTGGGTGTGCATACGATTTTGAAAGACCTGAAGTAACAATTGTTTTTTCATACATACCTAAAAAGCTTTTAGTGTGATTTGATCCAAGCTCTGAACCTATGTAAACCTCATCAACTAATAAATAAGCACCTACCCTACCTGCTATCTCTACAATCTTTAACATCTGTTCAAGGTTTAAAACTGATCCAGTTGGGTTATTAGGATTACAGACGGATATTACTTTTGTTTTATCACTGACTGCTTCATCCAAACAATCTAAATCCCATTCCCATTTTTCTTTTTTTAGTAATGGAACATAATCAACTTCTGCACCTAAGGCTTCGGCAACTCCATTAAAAGAAAGATAATTCGGTGTCATCATTACAACCCTATCGTCTTTTGATACCGTTAAGAGAGCTGACAAGAAGATAGCTTCAGAAGATCCAGAAGTTACAAGTATATTATTTTCATCAACCCCTTCATATAGATTAGAGATTCTCTGTCTTAATAAAGGAGTGCCTTGTGTATACCCGTAACCTAAAGGTAAATTTAATAATTCTTCTAGTTCTTTTGGATTCATCAATTCTTTAAGAGATAGGGGCTCAATGCCGCTTTCTGTAAGATTAATTTCAACAGAATTCTCATATATTGATTGAATCCTCTCTAAGTCAAAAGAAGGAAATTTCATACTTATGAACCTTTAAAGTTAGGTTTTCTTCTTTCTAAAGAAGCTTTTATACCTTCCTTAAAATCCCCAGTGGATTGAAGGCGCATTTGTTCAGATAATTCCCAGGAAACTATTTTCTCTACTTCATCTGCTAATCCAGTTCTAATAGTTGCCCTTATAGATTGAACTGCTAATGGTCCTGATTCTGATATTTCTTCTGCTAATTCTATTGCCTTTGTTCTTACCTCTGTTTGTGGAACAAGATAATCTATAAGACCTATGTCTAACGCCTCTTCTCCCTTTAGCCTTCTACCCGTTAACATCATCATGGCTGCACTTTGATTACCAACTACCCTTGGTAAGGTAACCGTAGTCCCAAAACCTTGATGGAACCCTAATCTAGAGAAATTTGCACTAAATCTAGATTCTGAGCACCCTATTCTAAAATCTGCCACTAAAGAGAGCCCCAAACCACCCCCAATAGCTCCCCCCTGAACAGCAGCAATTACAGGTTTTTTATTTCTAAAAAGTCTAACTGCCTGAGTATATAGCTCTGAATAAGGATCAGTTTTATCTTGCATATCCCTATCTTTTCCAAAATTTGCTCCAGCACAAAAATGTTTACCTTCAGAGCAAAGAACTATGCATCTGCAATTATTATCTTTATCAAAATCTTCAAAAGAATCAGCAATCTGAGAAATAAGCTGATGATCAAAATGATTATTAGGAGGTCTGTTGATTTCAATTACTCCTACTTGATTCTCCAAGAATATATTAAGTTCTGATTCAGTTGACATATTTCTACTCCCTAAAAGAATTAAAGAAGGTTATAAGGCTAACTCTATCCCCTGTAACTGTCATTAAGCCAGTTGCCATAGATACGGGAAGGCTCCTATTTCCTGTGACTACTTCTTTCCAAGATACTTCGTCTGTCTCTACCTGTACATCAGATCCTTTAATTTCAAAAGGTTGCACTTCAAGTACTCCTTTTCTAAGAATCAATGAGAAGGATTTAAGAGAGTCAGTAAACTTAATAGATAAATGAAGATTTTTATTAACCGCTTTTTCAGGTATCAAACTTACTTTTAATATTTCAAAAACTACCTCTATGGGCAAGCTTTCAATAATTTCCTTTGTGGGCTTAAGTAAAGGCGGTTCTTTATAAGCAGGTAAAAGTTCTTCTGCACTCGATAGATAGTAATACCTAGCATTAGGATTAGAACTACTTTCGCCTAAAAATTTCAGAGCTTCACTCCTAATTTGTGTACTTTCTTCATCATTAGGGTCATCTAACAGTAAATAATCAGTTAATTGCAGAACCCATTGATATTCTTTGTTTTCTAAAGATCTTTTTGCTTCATCAAATAATTTAGATCTTCCTCCAATTAACTTTATTATATTTTTTGCTTCTTCAGCCTTTGGAATAGGGTTAAGTGTTGAGGGATTGCCATCAAACCAACCCAAGTAACCCGAAAACACATTTTTAGAAGACCATTCAGGAGTTCCATAAAACTCTTTCAAAAAAGGTGAGTTTGCAAGATGTTCAGGTAATTTAATAAGGTTGGCTATCTGGTCAGGAGTCATTCCTTTATTTATTAAACGTACCGTTTGATCATGGATATATTGGATAGCGTCTCTATAGTCGGTTAGATTTTTTAAAATTTCTTCTGATCCTTCAATTGGTTTACTGTGGCTTGGTATCAACAACTCAGGCTGTAAATATCTCATTAAGTCTATACTTTTTACCCACCCTGCAAGATCTCTGTATGGGGTTCCTCTTATGGTATAAAGATTAGGAAAGGCCTTATAAAAATTATCCCCTGGAAATAAAGCTTTGTATTTAGGAATCCATACAAAGATTTGATCATTAGTTTCACCTGGTGCATGGTAAAGTTGGATGTCTAATCCAGATATATTTAATTCTAAGAAATCATCAAATTTTGTAGTTGGATAGACTAGACTGGTTTGTCGTCCACCTTTTCCTATCTCTAAAAAAGGACCTATACCATTATTTTCTATACTTTCTTCAGGGAAAACTGAGCCGAACATTCGTGAAGATCTTTTGTTAATAATGGGTCTCAAAATTCCTAGTATTCTATTTATATAGTCCTCCGTTGTTTCATGAGAAATAACTTGAGTTTCTTCGTTGTCTACAAATGCCTTTGCACCGAAGACGTGATCGCCATGATTATGAGTATAAATAACTGCTTTAATTGGATAAGGATTTAGTCGATCAAATATAGATCTTACTTCTCTACCTGTTTCTATAGTTCCAGTAGTATCAATAATTATTTTTCCGCTCTCAGCTTCCACCATAATAGAATTAGCTAAAGAGAAGCCAATGGCTACATGAATGGCATCATTAAAAGATAAAACTCCTTTTTTAAATTCCTGACTATGATTGATTAAATCTTCTGGTACCAGTGCCGGAGTAATTTGAATTTCTTCTTTTTGATTACACGCAGTTAGTACAATGAGTAGAAGAATAAGAGAACAATACTTCATCCGATCATTATAAATCTAGGAAGAAACTTTTAGCACTTTCATCCATCTTTTAGACCTGTATCGAGCAATAAGTAAAATTCCTTTAACAAAATAATCTATTATCAGAGTGGCAAAAATCCATTGTACTGGCATCTCCAAGTAGTAGAGCAAGAAGGCTAAAGGAACTCTTATTAATAACAAACCAATAATAGTTATTACCATAGGAGATCTTGTATCCCCAGCTCCCCTTAAGGTGCTTCCAAGAGAGAACTCCAATGCCATAAAAGGTTGAGACAGAGCAAAAATCCAAACAAATATAACAGTAAATTTGACTACTTCTTCATCTTGGATAAAAAACCAAGCTATAGGTTCAGCAAAAAAAGCTAATAAAAGTCCACTCAAACTCATAGCTAACATGGTCATCCCAGCTGATTGATATCCACTCTTATAGGCAGCATCTGGGTCTGATGCTCCTAAAAATTGCCCAGACAACGTAGCAGCAGCAACGGAAAAACCATTTCCCAGAATAAAAGATAACATTAGTATATTAACGCCAATATTATAGGCAGCGACTTCTTCAGTGCCATACATTGCTACAATCCAGAAAAAAGATAGCATTCCGAATTGGAAAACGATGCTTTCTATACCAGCTGGATAACTCACTGTTATCAGCTGATTAAACCTTTCTTTAGTAAATGATCCCATTTTCCCTAAAGGAACCACTAATTTTCCAGCTACCCATAAATAGAGTTGGATTATAGTTCCTAAAGTAAAAGAAATGCCCATGGCTAATGCTGCCCCAACGATGCCTAGTTTAGGCATTCCGTATTGGCCATTAACTAAACCTAAAAGTAGGTAAATCGCTATGATATTTGTAATGACACCTATGTACATGGGTGTCTTTACATCTCCGGCTGCTCTTAATGCAGCTCCTATGACCATTCCAAAAGTCATAAAAGGAATGAATAAAATTGAAATAGTTAAGTAAGTAACCGCCAAATCTTGAGCAACTGGATCTAATCCAAATATACTAATGAATGTTTCAGCAAACAGGACAATTACCAAAGTTGTTAAAAGTGATAGACCTAAGCTGACTCCTATTGCTAATCTTGTAACATGAGCTGCCTCAATCATATTTTTTGAACCTACAGCTCTAGCAACCAAGGCTGTGGTCCCTGTCATAACTGCCATTAAAAGAGCTTGGAAAACCCAAACCATTCTTTGTCCAGTACCAACAGCAGCTACTGCCTCTGCACCTAATGTGCCTACTGCTTTTATTGAAATGATACCTACACTGGACCAAAGTAAATTACCTAGAATGGGAGGCCAAGCTAGCCCCCAAACACTTAGAGTTTCTGGATGAGAAATCTCTGCAGAGTCATCCTGAATTCTTTCATCGATTTCTTTTATCTGTGACATTTGGAGCGTGGCATACTACCACACTTATAACTGGACCAAAATCAACACAAATCCTAAACTAAAGACATGGCTAAGCTTTACTTTAACTACTCTTCTATGAATGCCGGCAAGTCAACTGCATTGTTACAAGCAAACCACAATTATCTAGAGAGAGGTATGAAAACTAAGATGTTCACTTTCTCTGGTGATAATAGATATGAAGAAAATAGAATTGTTTCCAGGATAGGCATAAGTGCTGATGCATTACCCTTTTCTGAAGACACTGATCTCTTTCAAAGCCTAATAGAAGACAAAGATCAAATAGAAATTAAATGTGTCTTAATAGACGAAGCTCAATTCTTGACCAAAAAACAAGTTGCTCAATTAGGTAAAATAGCAGATGAACTAGACACTGCAGTCTTGGCATTTGGAATTCGAACTGATTTTCAAGGAGAGTTATTTGAAGGAAGTAAATATTTATTAGCTTGGGCTGATAACTTGAAAGAGATTAAAACTGTTTGTTGGTGCGGTAGAAAAGCAACCATGGTCGTTAGATTGGATAAAGAGGGAAATATTGTAAGCCAAGGAGAACAGTTAGAAATTGGAGGTAACGAAAAATATGTACCTCTATGCAGGGCACATTTTAATAAAAAGAAGTTAGGTAATTAAAGAATACCAACAATGAAACCTGTCATACATGAAGCTAGTAAAGCTGCCCATAACGCTTTAAAGCTAACAGCTATTAGATCTTGACGTCTTTCTGGAACCATCGCAGTCATTCCACTTAAAAGTATTCCTACACTACTAAAATTAGCAAAACCACATAAAGCATAAAGCATTATCAAACTACTCTTTTCAGATAGAGCGTAAGTACTGTTATCAGCTAAATAAATATAAGCTACAAATTCATTTAAAATAGTTTTAACTCCTAATAACTCTCCAGCTGTTTGTGATTCATTCCATGGAATTCCCATACTCCAAGCTAAAGGAGAGAAAATCCAACCAACTATTCTCTCCATAGTTAAAGGTTGTCCTTGAAAATCAGGTAAAGCTCCTAAAGTTGCATTTACTAAAAAGACGAGAGCTATTACTACTATTAACATTGCAGCAACATTCAAAAATATATCTATTCCGGCTTGGGTACCACGTGTGAGTGCATCCATTGTGTTTGAATACATTTTGTCTGTATTGTCAGTAGGAAAATCTGTTTTTGTGTCACTTGGGATAATTATATTTGCATACATAATTCCTGCTGGTACTGAAATTAATGAGGCTGTAAGAAAGTGTCTGATTAGATCATCACCATAAATAGAAGAAAGCATAGTTGTGTAAATAACCATTACTGAACCAGCTATCGTAGACATCCCTACTGTCATCAATATGAGTAGTTCATTTTTAGACATAGAGGCTAAGTAAGGACGAACTAATAAAGGTGCTTCAACCTGTCCTAAAAAAACATTAGCAGTGGCACTTAATCCTACAGGACCTCCCACATCCAAAGGTTTTTTGAAGATAACAGCTAGGGCATTGACTAAAATAGGAATAACTCTCCAATGCCATAAAAGTGCTGAAATAGCAGACATCAAGATAATTAATGTCAATCCACCAAAAGCAAAAATAAAAGTATTTGCTTCATTTGAAATTTCAAATGGGGCATTAGGTGCCCCATCTGCTAAATACCCAAAAACAAAGGCAGTCCCTTCATCACTAGCTTCCTTTAACTTTTGAACTCCACTAGCTAAATATTTATCAATAAAATCTGAGATGAAAGTCAGGTTAATTAGTATATATGCTAGTACAACCTGAATGATGACAGCAATAACTAGGAACTTAATTTTAATTGCTTTTATATTTTCACTAAATATTGCTCCTAGCAATAGAAGAACAAAAAATCCTACTATAGGTTGTACAAATTCCATCATGAGATTAATTTTATTTCTTTTAATCGTTCTTGTAAGTAATCTTCTGCAAGAATAGGTTCCATATATCTTTTAGGATTATCTTCTGTGCAGCAAGAATCTAATGTTTCTATCAACCAGTCGGGATTAGGGTGAACAAAAAAGGGAATTGAATAACGTGATCTATCCATGGTTTCTGTAGGTGCATTAACTCTGTGTGTAGTTGAAACCAATTTATGATTGGTTAGCCTTTGTAACATATCACCAATATTACAGACTAAAACTTCAGGAGCTGTGTCTACTGAGATCCACTCATTATCTTTACTTTTAATCTCTAAACCAGGTTGGTTTCCGCCAATTAATAAAGTTATTAAGTTAATGTCCTCATGTGCACCTGACCTCTCTCCTTTATCATCTTTCCTAACAGGCGGGTAATGAATTGACCGCATTACGCTATTACCTTTATTTGCTATTGTCTCAAAATAACTTTTTTCTAAATCCAAAAACAAAGCTATGGATTGCAAAAGACTTTGTCCTAACGAATCAAATTCACTAAACAATTCATCGATTTTTTTATTACATTCAGGTATCTCAGTCACTAACTTATTCTGAGGCATCCACTTTGAAAAAGGATCATCAATGGATATATTTCTGCCTGTTTGCCAAAATTCTTTAACATCAGCTTCATAACCATCTTTAGGAGTCTCAATCTTAATTGGGGTGTACCCTCTGGCTCCACCTAAATTGGGTTCAAAGTAAGCCATCTTGTTACTTGTAGGTAAACTAAAAAACTCTTTAAAAATTTCTAGTACTTCGTCTACAAGGCCTTTATTGAGAGTATGGTCAGAAATGCCACAAAATCCTGTATTGTGAAAGTTTTTACCCAATTGAAGGGAGAAGTCTTCAGGATCCTTTTCCCAAAGATTTAAAGATAAAACAGAAAATGGTAAGGACAAAATAACTACCTCTCTAAAATAAGAGTTAAAATTCTATATGAGAACGAAGAGAAATACTTGATATATGCCAAAAATTTACGGATTTGGAAATGCTTTAATAGATATAGAAATTTCTGTATCTGAAAAAGAGCTAGCTTCTCTGCCTATAAATAAAGGGAGCATGGAACACATTAGTTCCAGTCAGAAAATGGATTGGCTACAGCGATTTCAAAGCAGAGTACAAAGCAGAGAACCTGGAGGATCTATTGCAAATTCATTACATGCTGCTGCCAGTCAAGGATCCAGATGTACATTCAGCTGCTCTATGGGTGAAGACTTAGAAAAAGATCTCTTTTTGCAAGGATTTAATAAAAAACTTATACAAACTAGCTTTCAATATTCAATTAACCCAACAGGAATATGTTTTATTTTTGTCACTCCTGATGGTGAACGAACCATGGCTTCTAATTTATCAGCCAATGAGGATTTAAATCCAAAATGTTTAAATAAAGAGATATTGGTACAAAGCGACTGGTTGTTGTTTGACGCTTTCTCTGTATGCACCAGTAGAGGATTAAAAACAGCTAAAGAAGCATTTCTTATAGCTAAACAAAATAATGTAAAAATAGCCTTCGGTTTAGCAGACATAAATTTAATTAAAAGTAATCTAAAAGAGATTGAATGGGTACTCAATCAATCTATAGATTTACTATTTTCCAATGAGAATGAGATAAACCTTATGCAACAAAGTATAAAAACTGATGTTGATATTCTCTGTTCTAGTGGAGCTAAGGGCTGTCGCTTTAATCAAGTTAAGGTAGATGCAAAGGAGATATCAGTTGTTAACACGAATGGTGCGGGAGATGCATTAGTCGGAGTTTTTCTCTCATACTACAATTCAATACCTCAACAAGAAGCCTTAAAGAAAGCTGTTGATTACGCCACCGAAGTTTGTCAGATTGGTGGGCCTAGAATATAAAAAACGCCACTAAAAGTGGCGTTTTTTACATATCCTAATTAATTAGAATTGGTACTTAAATCCTAAATTAATATTCCAAGCAGACTGGCCATCATTATTTTGAATCCATAGGCTGTCATCTGGATCAACACCCGAGATCAAGAATTGTCCGGAATCAGAAACTCCACTAACCATTATTTGTCGGCTATTGTTGTAACTGTATTCTTTTACAATACCTTTTTCATCGTCAATCATATTCAATAGATTAAGCAAATCTAAATAAATGATGAATTTGTGGTCATCAAATACACCTATATCTTGAGTGATTCTCAAGTCTAATCTGCTGTACCAAGGGCTATTAAATGCATTCCTAGGAGCATGACTTCCTTTATATGCACTTAATCCAGTGCTATTTACATGTGCCATCACAGCATTAGCTACATCAGAACTAGCAAAAACTACATTTGGATCAGTAGCTCCAGTAGGAATGTAAGCAAGACTGTAATCAGCGTAAAAACGTGAATTTCCAGTTACACTGTTATAGCCAGGTTCGTCAAAACTTACACTGTAAGGTTCTCCGCTCTTTCTAACGAAAACTAATGAGAAACGAGTATCATTGTTTCCAATAAGTTGCGTTGTGTAATCAAGTGTTGCTAAGAATTTATGCTCAACCATAAAACTTGATCGACTAGCATTTAGGTTTTCGCCATCCCATCTTTGAGTATAGCCATAAGCGGATTCTGCTTGCGCTGAAGTCAGCGGATAAACATCATCAGAATCCATATTGGTATAAGCTGTCATGAATTGAACATCCCCAAAAGCTTTCTTCATTATGAAAGTAAGTGCTTCAGCTTGACCTTTGTTAGTATTTGTTAACCAAAAGTCTCCGGCACCGCTGTAAGTGCCTCTTCCATCAGCTAATGTTCCTGTTTTAGTCAGACCTAGGTCTTTATAAAACACACCTTCATTTGTTTCATCTTTATTGTATTCAACTGTGAAGTCATAACCTTTCTCAGTCAAAATATCTAACGCAATATTTTGTCTCCATTTACTTGGAGCTTCAAAATTCGGGTCAGTTCCCTGAGCATCTCCATACCAAGCACTTCTCACTTCATAGTTACTTGTAGGTCCTAACCAGAAAAAGTGAGGGTCCGCGACACTTGCTGCTGGCATGGGGCCAATAACATCGCTGTAGGACCTAAAACGATTGTAGTCCGTTTTTCCACCTGATCTTGAATAGGCATTTCCATACCAAACTCGAGGAATTCTTCCCATCATCAGACCTCTACCTCCTCTAATAGTTGCATCCACAACCCTGTCACCAAATAAAGAGGTGGCATTGTAATTAAAGGACATCCTTGGTTGAATTAAATCAAAGTCAAATTTTTGGTTATTACCTATACCATTCCTTTCCAGGAATTTGGGGTTAAGGTGAGGTTCTGTTGGGGTAAGAACAGAATCGTATCTAAATCCAAAAGTGACCGTTAAATCATCGCTCGCATACCATTTGTTTTGTATATACATGGTATCTTTTTCAATTTGAAAATCAGCTGCTGCAGTTCCGACTTGGTCGTTTCCTGCTATTGGGGTATGGAATCTTAAATAGGACCAAGTTCCAGCCTCAAAGTCTTCTATGCTATTGAACTGTATTTCACCGTTATAACGGGCAATAAACAAGTTATAGACATCCGTTTCAGCTCTTTCTATTCCAAAAGTTATGACGTTGTCATCATTGTCATAATCAGCTTTAAAGATTAAGACGTCTTCATCTACCATGATGTGATTTGCACCACGGTACCTATCACCTCCCAAATAGACCCTATCTCCACCTAGGTTTATTCTAACCTCAGGGAATAATCCATCACCAAGAGAGGCATCATCTTCATCCATCTCATACTGCGAGAACTTAAGCTTGGTTCTTAGCCTATCACTTATATCGCTGTAGAGCGTTACGGACTTACGTTCAATGATTGGGGGTTTGGCGTAATAGTTATTGCTAAATACTGTTGCTCCACCATTGTATTTACGTGGGTAATAACTTTCTACTTTGGAGTAGTTCATTGTAGCCCTGTTAGCGTCATTGATAATGGCATCTAATTTGACTGTGTACTCCTCATGAGTTTCTGGAAAAGAAGCTCCATTAATTATTCCAGCATCATAGCCATAGGTATTTAATGCAATATTTTTAATCTGATCTGCCATGGCACTTGTTACATATTCAGCTTTATTTTGTGCATTACTGTCTATCGTTCCGTAAAGAGCCGGATTTGACCTTTCAAATTCTTCATAACCAGCGAAGAAGAACAACCTATCTTTTATAATTGGACCTGAGATGGTAAATGTTGTAATTTCCTCATCAAATGATGGGTAATCATTTCCAGAAGTGTCTTCTCCTACATTGTCTTCATTTCTTTCAGAAAAATAGACCGAGCCATGAAAATCATTTGAGCCAGATTTTGTTACCACAGCTATAGATCCTCCGGTGTTATTACCGCGAGCCACATCATAGGGTGTTATGTCTATCGAAATCTGATCTACAAAATCTAAACTGATTGGATTACGCATAGTTCCAAACCCATTTGCATTCAACCCGAAGGGGTCATTGAAACTTACTCCATCAATTGTGAAGTCATTGAACCTGTTGTTAGCACCCATTACAGAGATTTCCGTGTATCTGCTAGAAGCACTATTGACAGAAACTCTGGGATCCATTTTTGCAAAATCACCAATTGATCTATTAATTGTAGGCACAGCATCCATCTCAACTCTTGATAGAAGAGTTCCAGATCCTGTTTTTACAATGACGGAACCAGCTGCTGCTGTTACTACAACCTCTTCAGCTTCTGACCTTGCAAGATTAACTGAAACACTTTCGGTTTCATTTAGAGCTAAATAAATTCCACCAAGTTTAGCGGTTTGATAGCCTGGTGAAGAAACAGTGATTTCGTAAGGACCACCAACCGGCAAGAACGTCAACGAGAAGTTTCCTGAAGCTCCAGCTGTCACAGCTTTAGTAATACCCGTTGGAGTGTGTTCTACAACCACTGATGCTCCTGAAACATTTACATTTCCTCGTAACGACGAAGTAGTGTCTACATCTGAAAACACTGGCACCGACGCTAGTAAGAAGGTAAATATTGAAGAGAAAAGAAATAATTTTTTAAAACTTGTCATAAAGACCCCCAAATAATTATTTAAAAATACTTAAGCCAAATATTATCTTAGGAAATCCTTTTGATCTTGCCATACCTAATATCGACTGATGTGTATTCAACCCCATTAATTCCACATTGTATCCGTGGAAATATTAAAATATCTAGACGAAATAATACCTTCTTTAGTTAACAAAGTGAAATGATCAAATTAATATTTTCTTATGACTACTTTTGTATGTATTAATAGCCTATCTGATTTGTCTAATGATTTAGATAGTCCGAAGAGATTTATTAAAGAAAGGCTTTCTGGAGAGAAGATATCAGGGTTATTTTTTTATTCAAATGCCGTAAATGAATTCTTAGATGAAGCAAGATTAACTGAATGGTTAGACTACTCCTCGTCTGAAGAGATACCTGTATATGCTTGCAGAAACTCTATTATAAAAAGAAATATTTCTGAAAAAATAAGCCCTCTTATTAATGTTGTAGGACTAGGTCAGTTAATTGAAGGTGTTTTGAATAACAAAAAGACTATTGTTATAGGAAATCTATGAAAAATTTTGTTTTCAATTTCATCTCTGGAGATCAAAAAAAGTTTGAAAATGGAGAGGACCTTTTTAACTTAATAGCTACCTGTTTAGCTTTTGATCAAAAAGTTACGGTAATCTCAGATAAAACTGACGGGCGTAATCTATTTAAAGATTTAAGTGAAAATAAAAATTTAAATTTTTTAAAGTTAGAACAAGGCAATAATCTGATTAACAAAGCAGATTTTTATCTTGAATGTTAAGTTACTGTAATTACCTTTTTATCAAAATACCCTCTTAGGGCTTTTGGTACTTTCACAGAGCCATCTTCAAGCTGATTGAGTTCTAATAAAGCTAACAAAGTTCTACCTACAGCTAAACCAGATCCATTTAACGTATGAACCAGTTCATTTTTATTTTTTTCTGCATTCTTCCATCGTGCTTTCATTCTTCTTGACTGAAAGTCCTTAAAATTACTGCAAGATGATATTTCTCTATATTTTGCTTGAGAAGGTATCCATGCCTCTATGTCATAGGTTTTTGCCGCACTAAATCCTAAATCAGCAGTGCACAAAGAAACTACTCTATAAGGGATTTCTAGGGCTCTCATCACAGCTTCAGCGTGATTGGTTAATTCTTCTAGAGCGTTCTCAGAATTGCCCCCTTCTACTACTTGTACTAACTCTACTTTCTCAAACTGATGAAGTCGCATTATGCCTCTTGTGTCTTTGCCATAACTTCCTGCTTCGCTTCTAAAGCAAGGAGTATGACTTACCCATTTTATAGGTAGTTCCTTAGAATCAATTACTTGGTCTTTAAGCATATTTGAAATTGGAACCTCTCCGGTTGGGCTTAAGAAATAATTATCTGGGCCCTCTAATTTAAAAAGATCTTCACCAAATTTAGGTAATTGACCCGTTCCTACTAAGGAATCAGAGCTAACTATGTATGGAACATAAAGTTCCTGATATCCATGATCTTTTATATGCATTTCAAGCATAAATTGAGTTAAAGCCCTATGTAATCCAGCAATATCTGATTTTAAAACTGAAAATCTGGAGCCTGTTATTCTGGAGCCAGATTCCATATCAATTCCATCTACTAATTGCCCTATCTCAATATGGTCTTTGGGTTTAAAAGAAAATTCAGGAATCTTACCCCAATTTCTAATCTCTATATTATCGTCTTCAGAACTGCCTACAGGTACATCTGGATCAGGTATATTGGGTAGTTCTAAAAATAAGTTATGTAGTTCTTTAAGAGTTGAATCAAGTTTTGATGACTTCTTTTTAATTTCTTTGGTCAAAACTGAAGCTTCCTCTTCTTTTTCCTTGGAACTTTCTTTTGCTCCTTTTAGGTTTCCGATTTCTTTTGAAATTTTATTTAAAGAGGCTTGTAACTTTTCAGTGTCTGACTGAAGTCCTTTTCTGACTCCTTCCAATTTTTTAATTGATGATAAGTTTGCTTTTAACGACCTCTTTTTCAAGGAATCCTCTACTAAATGAAGATCATTTCTTATTATTTGCGGATCTAACATTAATCTAAGTTTTTATTTTTTATTTATAACCATTCCTAAAGCTAACAATATCAGTTCCTTCAGGAATATTTAATTTAAATTCGTTATTTGAAATTTTGTTTAAAGATACATTGTTAAATTTTAATGAGACCGTTTGTCCAAAAGTATCTAGATATTTAAAAGAATTAAAGACATCGTTTTGAACCCCTATATCAATCCACTTAATAAAACTCTCCTCTTTCTTGCTAGTTAGTAAACAAGAAAACTGATTTAAGTCTTTTCTACACTCACTAAAAATAAAGAGTTCTTTAATTTCTTCAAGACTAAGTGTGAACAAGCCTACTGGAGTTTCTTCTAAAAGTTCTTCTAAGGGTTGAACATTAAGTTGTTCAAGTTCAGGATCAAATCTATAGAAATCTTTTCCGTCTGAAAACATTACTTCATTGAGCGGTTCGAAATAAGAAATCTTAAAAATACCTGACCTATGCGCCCTGATTTCTCCCTTTATCAATCTTTTCTTTCTCTCCTGTAATGTAGTTTGTTCAAAGTTAGCAGAGAAATACTGATGTTTATTAATAGAATTAAATAAATAACTGGAGTTTTCCGATAAGCCTGCTTGTTCTTTTGTATCTGTATAGATCTTACCTTCAGTACCACTAGTATTATCAACGTCGTTAGATGCGGCCTTTAAAACAGGATTTAAAAATAAAGTTAAAGAAAAAAGGAAGGAAATAAAATATCTCATGAAAAAGAAATGAATTTTAGCCGTTAATCCTCAGGTGGAGGAGCTACTAAAACTTCTCTATTTCCGTTTGCTGCCATTGGACTAACCACTCCTGCTGCTTCCATCGTTTCTATTAATCTTGCAGCCCTGTTATATCCAACTCTCAGTCTTCGCTGCACAGCAGAAATTGAAGCCCTTCTTGATTGAGTTACAAATAAGACTGCTTCGTCATAAAGTTCATCAGCCTCTCCATCATCTTCTGAGTCACCAATTGTGGGTATGCCTGGCATGCCTATAACAGCGCCTTCTTCTTGAGTAACTTCATCAATATAAATTGCTTTCCCTCTCTGTTTCCAGTCATCAGCTACTCTTTTGACTTCATCGTCTCCTACAAAAGCACCGTGAACTCTTTGTGGTATTGACGTGCCGGCTGCTAAATAAAGCATATCTCCTTTACCAAGTAACTGTTCGGCCCCACCTTGATCAAGAATAACCCTGGAGTCCATTTTAGAAGCAACCTGAAAAGCTACTCTGGCAGATATGTTTGCTTTAATAAGGCCAGTAATTACATCTACAGACGGTCTTTGCGTAGCTAAAAGCATGTGTATTCCAGCTGCCCGTGCTTTTTGAGCAATTCTTGCTATTAGTTGTTCTGCTGTTTTACCTACTATCATCATTAAATCAGCTAATTCATCGACTGCTAAAACAATATTAGGGAGATTTTCTAAATCCGGTGCCTCGGATTCTAGTTCTTCATCTTCCTCTTTTTTCCATAGTGGATCCTTTATTGGTGTTCCTGAATTAATAGCATCAGAGACTTTCTTGTTATAACCATTAAGATTTCTTACTCCTAACTCAGCCATAAGCTTATATCTTCTTTCCATCTCATTAACACACCAACGTAAACCACTAGAAGCTTCTTTCATGTCCGTTATGACTGGACAAAGCAGATGGGGAATATCTTCATATACAGATAGTTCTAACATTTTTGGATCTATAAGAATTAATCTGACTTGCTCAGGGCTTGCTTTAAACAAAATACTCACCAACATTGAGTTAATTGCCACTGACTTTCCTGAACCGGTTGTACCCGCAACTAGTAAGTGTGGCATTGAAGATAATTCCGCTACGACCGCTGAACCGCTTATATCTTTTCCTAAAGCTACTGTAAGCGGACTTTTTGAATCATCATATTCAGTGCTTGATATAACTTCACTCAACAAAACTGGCTGTCTGTCTTCTCTAGGTACCTCTACCCCAATTGTGTCTCTACCTTCTATAACTTCCACGATTCTTACACTTGTTTTTGAGAGGGAACGGGCTAAATCTTTGTTGATATTAGAAATTTGATTTACCTTTAATCCACTTGGAAGTTTTAACTCCAGTCTTATTACAACTGGACCAGGCTGAATTGATTCAACCGTCACTTCATTAATTCCGTATTCTGAGAGTTTACTTATAACCAACTCACCTAGCTGTCTAAGTGAATGTTCAGATGTCTCATCTGAAAGCTCTTCTGCTTTTTCATCTAGTAATGAGAGTTTTGGAGGAGTAGCAGCTTCTTTGTATTCAAATAGCTCTTCTTGTTTTTCCTGCTGAGCCCTTTTGCTAGTTTCAAGCTTTTCTTTTGCTTTAACGACTTCAGGTGCTTTAATTTTTTCTTTCTTCTTGGCTTCCTCCATAACCTTCTGCTGTCTATCAAGCTTTTCTTTTCTTAACTTTTGCTTTTCTTTGATTTTATCTAGAGCTTCAGAAGCTTTCTCTCCAAAGTCACCTCCAAAATTAATTAAATACTCTTGGGCTTTAATAATTAAGTTAGTCCAAGAAATCTCAAGAGACAGTGTTAAACCCAATAGACCTAAACAAACAAATAGGAGGCTACTACCAATAAAACTTAATGGTTCTAAAGTGTAGGAAGAAACAGCAGTTCCAATTAAACCCCCAGTATCTTCAGGTAGAAAGGAATAACCAGGTTCTATAAATATAGACAATAAAGTAGAAGTTGAAATTAGAAATAAAGACCAGCCCAGTATCCTTACGCCTATTAGTCCAGAATAAATCTGAGAAAATTGTATTGGTCTTCTAAAAAAGATGAAATGTCTAACAAGAGGCCAAAGAAGCCAATAAGGTAAAAGGTAAGCCACATATCCTACTATTGAAAAAAGAAAATCACTCAAATAAGCTCCCCATGAGCCTACAGCATTAGAAATTCCAAACTCTTCTCCTACTAAGGGGTTACTAAAAGTTTGAGAATTCCATCCTGGGTCTTGGGGAGAGAATGTAATTAGCGAGATTAATACGAATAATCCAAAAAAACCCTGAACAATTAATAGAGATTCAAAAAATAGTTGGTTAAGTTTTAAGCGAGAAATGGAGACAGCTTGTTCAGCTGATTTCTTCGTTGCTTGCGCCTTTTTTGCCACTTGCTGAGATATGTTTTTCGTATTGTATAGATTATTTGAACGTTGTTCTAACTTTCAACAATAACTTATTGCCATTTCGAAGTTATAATTTAACCCATGGAAGATAACTTAAAGCGAAAACTAATAATTTTAGGCTCAGGTCCTACAGGTTATACAGCAGCTGTATATGCTGCCAGAGCAGGACTTGAACCATGCCTCATAACTGGAATGGAACAAGGCGGTCAATTAACAACGACTACTGATGTAGAAAACTGGCCTGGAGATAGTAATGGACTTCAGGGTCCTGAGTTAATGGAAAGAATGCTAAAACATGTAGAGTCCTTAAATGTAGAAGTTATCTTTGATCATATTGAAAGTACACAACTTCTTGAAGAACCCCTTATTTTAAAAGGAAATAGCCATACATATGAGTGCGAATCTTTAATTATTGCTACTGGTGCATCGGCTAAATATTTAGGACTTGCTTCTGAAGAAGCCTATCTTGGTAAGGGCGTTAGTGCTTGCGCTACTTGTGATGGTTTTTTCTATAAGGATAAAAAAGTGGCAGTTATTGGAGGTGGTAATACGGCTGCAGAAGAAGCTCTTTATTTGTCCAACCTGTGTTCGTCTGTAGTACTTATACTAAAGACAGGGGATTTAAATAAAGTAGATCTTGAAGGTGTGTTTATTGCAATTGGTCACAATCCTAATACAGAAATATTTCAAGATCAGCTTGATATGAAAGATGGATATATAAAAATTAATTCAGGCCTAGAAGGCAATGCAACAGAAACAAATGTTCGAGGCGTCTTTGCTGCAGGAGATGTTTCTGATCACATATATAGGCAAGCAATAACTTCAGCTGGCTCTGGCTGCATGGCAGCGCTTGACGCTGAAAAATATCTTTCAGAGAAATAATGAAACATTTGAAAATCAAAAAAGAAGGACATTTATGTTGGGTCTATTTAAATAGACCTAAATCCTTAAATGCTCTCAATACTGAAATTCTTAAAGAGTTAACCGAGTTTAATGCTTCTTTAAAAGAGGATCTGGAGTCAAGAGTTGTTATTTATACAGGTACCGGAGAAAATTTTTCTTCTGGAGCTGATTTAAAAGAAAAACGAGAACCTGTAACTAGGCTTGAAGCTTGGAGAAATAACTTTGGAAAGCCTGCTATTTGGTCCTTCCTAGAAGTAGATCAAATAACCATAGCAGCTATTAATGGGTACTGTCTTGGTGGAGCAGCCTGTATAGCTTCTGCCTGTGACTTTAGGATCGCTTCTGACGATGCGATGCTTGGTTATCCAGAAATAAACCTAGGAATCAATCTTAACTGGTTAGGCCTCCCATTAGCTGTGAGACTAATTGGACCTGCTAAAGCAAAGAAAATAGTTATTGGTGGAGAAAATGAGAATGCTGATACCCTCCTGAAATGGGGATTTTATGACGAAGTCCATTCCAAAGAACAATTAATGAAAGCTGCTGAGAAAATGGCAAATCTTTATGCTTCTAAACCCCCTATTGCAGCTCAAATGATTAAAAGAAGTGTAAATGAATTAACCTATTCAGGAGATGATGCAATTATGCACATGGATTACGATCAGACTCTTCTAACTCATGAAACTAAAGACAGGAAAGAAGCTATTAAGTCTTTTTTTGAAAAAAGAGACCCTGAATACAAAGGAGATTAAGCAGACCTTTCCTTTAAAGAACTCTTAGCCTCTTCATACTCTGCTACTAGAGCATCGACGGCTTCTCGCACAGTAGGAACTTCATGAAGATTGCCAATTCCTTGCCCTGAACCCCAAATATCCTTCCAAGCCTTTTTTTGATTATCTCCAGGACCAGATCCAAAGTTCATATCATGTTTATCAGCGTAAGGTAGATTATCAGGATCTAGACCAGCTTTTACTACACTTGGTTTAAGATAATTGCCATGAACCCCTGTAAAAGTAGCTGAATACATGATGTCATTTGCTGAACTTTCAACAATCATATCTTTATAACCTTCGCTAGCGTTAGCTTCTTTGGTAGCAATAAATCTCGTGCCAATATAAGCCAGATCAGCTCCCATAGCTTGTGCTGAAAGCACTGAAGCGCCATGTGAAATACTACCTGACAAAGCAATCGGGCCATCAAAAAATTCTCTTACTTCTCTTACGAGTGCGAATGGACTTAAAGTTCCTGCATGCCCTCCCGCTCCAGCACAAACAAGAATAAGACCATCAGCTCCCTCATCAACAGCTTTCTTTGCGTGCCTTATATTGATGACATCATGAATTACTGCCCCACCATAACTGTGTACAGAATCTACAACAAATTTAGGGGCTCTTAAGCTTGTGATAATTATAGGAACCTCATGTCTAGTACAGACTTCCATATCATGTTCCAGCCTGTTGTTAGAGTGATGACAAATTTGGTTCACAGCAAAGGGCGCTACCATTTCTTCAGGATTCTCAGATTTATATTCTTCCAATTCTTTCTTCATCATAGAGATCCATTCATCTAACTTTTCCTCTGGTCTTGCATTCAAGGCAGGGAAAGAACCAACTATCCCGGCTTTACACTGAGCAAGAACTAGATCAGGGTAAGAAACAGTAAACAAAGGAGCCCCTATTACAGGAATTCTGGTTTTATCCTTTAAAAAACTTATTACATCCATTTTATGCCTTACTGACTGGATACCCAGATATAGGTAGCCACTGTTAAACAGGTAATTATAAGAACAGCTGCGATTGCATCTGCTTTACTATCTTCTTTATCTTCGGTTTCTTTTTTTTCATCTAAATCTGACATCCCATCTCCTATTTAAATTTTAACTAATATTCTACCGACCTGATTTCCTTTCAATATACTTGTAATTTCTTTTTCAAGATTATCTAAAGAAACTTCTGTTGTAATTGCCTCTAATCCCTCCAGAGCCCAATCACCTGCAAAATGTTCCCAAATATGTTCTTTTGTTTTAAGGGGTATTTCTACAGAATCTATTCCAATTAAAGCATTGCCTCTTAAAATGAAAGGAAAAATAGAGCTTTCAAAAGAAGGGCCACCAACTAATCCTGAACAAGCAATAGCACCTCCAGGACTTAAAGAAGTTAATAAAAGACTTAAGGTTTCTCCACTGACCACATCAACCCCAATATCCCATAAACTTTTTCCAATCGGTTTTCTGGCTGTTTCTGTTAACTCTTCTCTGCTTAAAATGTTTGAGGTACCTAAAGAACTAAGAAAATCAGCTTGGTCATTTTTTCCAGTAACTGCAGTAACTTCAGAACCAAGTTTCGACAAAAGCATAACGGAGACTGACCCAACACCTCCAGTTGAACCGCTTACTATGGATTTCGTATCTTTAAAGCCTTCCCATTTTCTAAAACTATCTAGCGCATGTACGGACAAACCAGCTGTTAACCCGGCTGTTCCTAATGACATGGATTGTTTTTCACTCAGTCCTTTTGGTAAATGTATTGCCCAGCTAGCCGGTACTCTTATGTATTCCCCAAAGCCACCAGAAGTATTCATTCCTAAATCGTATCCGGTAACTATGACATAGTCGCCTTCTTTAAAATCTGAAACTTTTGAATTAACTACCGCACCTACGGCATCAATTCCTGGGATGTGGGGATAATTTCTTGTAACTCCTGGCATGCCAGTAGCAGACATTGCATCTTTATAATTTAAAGATGAGTAACTTACCTTAACCAGCAAGTCTCCTTCTGGTAAATCATCTATTTTTTTTTCAACAATCGATAAGTCAAACTTTCCTTCTGACTCGGAAGCTTCCAAAGCTCTAAAATTTGAGGTCATAGTTTTCTTTAAGTAATAAATCTATCTTTATTAAATATGTCTAATACTTTGTATACGCTTTTTTCAACTATTGCTTCAATAGCAGTACTAAATCTAGCCGTAAGAGGTTTCTTTTTAAAGTACTCAATTTCTAACAATTTAAATTTACTTGCTAGCTTTAAAAGATAATCATCTGAAGTCCCTATTTCATCGATTAAACCAAGTTTTACCGCTTTGTCACCCTGCCATACCTCTCCTGTAGATACTTTGGCTACCTTGATTTTAGGTCTATTTTCTTTAACAAAGTCTTTAAACACTACGTGCAAGTCTTCTAATTCTGAAATAAATTTTTCTCTTCCCTGTTTAGTGTTTTTTCCTAAAGTAGTTAAGGTTCTTTTAAACTTTCCAGCTGTATGCATTTCTATATCTATATCTAATTTCTTAAGTAATCTGTGAAAATTTGGTAACTGAGCAATCACACCAATTGATCCTACGATAGCCCAGGGAGCTGCAACTATCTTAGTCGCAACGCAGGACATTAAATACCCCCCACTTGCAGCTATTTTATCTATGCAAACAGTAAGTTTAATTTTATTGTCTACAAGCCTCTTCAATTCTGCTGCACATAAACCATACGCATAAGCAGAACCACCTCCGCTCTCTACCTTTAAAACTACTTCCTTGCATTTAACTTCGGAAGCAATGATCGCATTGATCTCTTGTTTGAGTTTATCAACGGCACTAGCTTGTAGATCCCCTTTAAAATCTAAAACATAAATTATTTCTTTAGGCTTACCTTTAATTGCCTTCTTTTTTTTCTTCTTCCTTTCCTTTAAGAAACTTTTAAATGCCTTAGGATCCATTTCTGCACTTTTTAAGGACACCCCAATTTCTTCTAATTTATCTGATAGATTTTTTACGATTATTCTGCCTTTATCAGTTTCTTTTTTATGCTTAGAAGAGCTAGCTATAATCATAATTGGGATGAGTATTACTGCTAAAACAGTAATCATCTTCAGTAGAAAGAATCCGTATGCTATAAGAAGATCAATCATAAATTATTTAGGAGCCATTCTTATACCACCATCTAAACGTATAGTCTCTCCGTTTAGAAATGGGTTTTCTACAATGTGCTTTACTAGAGATGCATATTCTTGAGGAAGGCCTAGTCTTTTAGGAAATTGGGTCATTTCAATAAGTGGGTTTCTAACTTGATCTGGGGCCATAGCCATCATTGGTGTATCAAATATTCCAGGTGCAATTGTGTTAACTCTAATTCCCATTCTTGCTAGATCTCTGGCTATTGGTAATGTCATTCCTACAACTCCTGCTTTACTAGCACTATAACCCGCTTGACCAATTTGACCGTCAAAGGCTGCTACAGAAGCAGTATTAATTATCACGCCACATTCTCCATCTTCCTCTGGTTCATTGTTTCCCATTTCAACAGCAGCTAATCTCAATACATTGAAAGTCCCTGTTAAATTAATATCTACTACCGTTTTGAAATATTGCAAAGGATGAGCACCATCTTTGCCAACTGTTTTGCTAGCACTTCCTATACCTGCACAATTTACAACAATGTGAATCCCTCCAAATTTATCTACGGTTGACTTAATACATTCAGTAACTGAGTCTTCTTCAGTTACATTTGCAATAGCATAGGCTGTTTCATCGCCTAAATTTTCTGCAGCTTTTTTAATATTATCTTCATTTAAATCAACTAACATTATCTTAGATCCAGCAGCTAAGAGTTTTTCTGCTGTAGCTAAACCCAAGCCAGAAGCTCCTCCTGTAATAAGTGCAACTTTTCCTTTAATATCCATAAACTCTCCTGAAATTTCTTTTTAAGGGACGCGAATATTACACGATAAAGCATTCATTAAAAACTCTTCAAGTTTATTTTGCACCCTGAAACCTAGGTTTAAAGCCAAAACGCACCATTTAAATGCAAAAAAATATAAAAAAAGGGAAATAATTGGCATTAATCTTGCATAATATTAAGTGTTGAACTGTTATTTTTTTAGAAAGGAGAAGAAATGAATAAGATAAATAGAATAGTCTTGATATCTATACTGAGCTTGGGAGCGTTTTCTATAAGTGCAGCAGAAATAGAATCCAATTTTGCTTTAAGTAATGATTACATATGGCGAGGAATGACCCAAACTGATGAAGGTTTTGCTTATTCTGGAGGAGTTGATGTTACTGCCGAAAATGGTGCTTATGCAGGTATTTGGGGCTCTAAAGTAGACTTTGGTGCAGGTGATGATGCCAACATGGAAATAGATGCTTATTTTGGCTACACAGACGAAACAGCTCGTGGAGTTACCTTTGATGTAGGATATATGTCCTATAACTATCCCGGTGAAGCAGATTTGGACTTCGAAGAAATCTATGTCGGTGTAGGTTACAAATGGGTTGGAGTGACATTTTCTGAAGGGATGGATAAAGCTCCCGATAATGTTGAATGGTCAGTTAGTCTAGCTGATTCAGGCATTGGCATAACTTATGGCGATTACGACGGTGTCGGAAAATACACTCTCGTAAGTTATGATTTTACACAACAAATAGCTAACAGAGTCTCTATAGGTATAGGTCTAAGTGATTTTAATTCAGACGACGATAGTGGGCCTGGTGATGAAGATGGATTTGTAATTACCTTCTCAATGTAAATTACTTAAAGATAGAAATTTAAAAGGGGTTAGGTACCTAGGTATCTAACCTTTTTTTTAAGTTCTCTAAAGGAGCAGCATACATTTCTAAAGCTTTTTCTAAAGTAGTCTGATCTAAATCTTTAAACCTGTTTAAAAATAAATTCTCTTTTCCTTCAAAATTTATCTTTGTGTCTATCAAACCTAATGCATGAGCAGATATATAGTTGCTGGGCCATAATTTATAATTAGTAATAATCTCTCGATCGATTAGCTCAGCTAGATTTTCAATATCTTCTACACTTTCTGTAATATTTTTTCCTATGTGGAGGTGCACCCTACCCTTACTTTCTTTTATGCCTTTTACCAGTTCACTTAAATCTCTTTTATTATTTTCTTCATAAGATAAATCTTCCCAACCTTCCCATCCGATTGCTTTGGTAATATCTAGAGGGTCGTATTCATAAGATATAGAAACAGGGGTTAAATTTACTTGTTTTATCCAGCTATTTATATCCGTATTTTTCCTCGCAGCTAAATAAAGCATTTTAAGCACAGCGGGGTCAGTGAAATCATTTCCATCATTAGCCCTGCCCTCTAACTGAGCAATCCATATGCTCTCTTTATCCTTATTTAAAGAATGATCAATGTACCTAGAAAGGTTGCTGAGTTTTTTTAAAGTCTCCTTAGCCCCTTTTATGTTCCTGTGTACTACAAAGCTTTTATTTAATCTCATTATTTTTTCAAAAAAGCTTGAATCAAGAAGATTATCTCCGATAGCTATTCTTACGGTTGGCATGCCTTCCAAGTACCTAGCAAAATTTAGAAATAGAGAGTCCAGAGCTATGTCTCTGTGATTAGAAATATACAAAGTTGGTTTTGTACTTAAGTTTTTAACACCGGAATAAGTAAAGCCATCCGTTGTTTTTTCAATCATCTGTCCAACATAGGGAGCTAAATTATCTTGAAAATCTTTAATACTCTTAGATCTACCAAAACTTTTTTTAAAGTTTCTTTTAAATAAAATAGAACTAAAACTTGGAATAAGATTCAGTAATGAAGGGTATATTTGATGGGAAATTACCTGGTGAAATACCTTGTCTTCAATTAGTGATTCTATTACATCTGCAACCTCTTCATCTAAATAAGGAGATATAGAACCAAAGTTGCTCTTAATGATGTTATTCAAGTTTTTATTTTGAACCTTAATATTGGAAGACTGATATTATTGTTAACTTAAAAATTGGTCAAACCTATTGGTATGAACTCAAAGGATATACACCCCTTCTTTCAAGATTTTAATTTTTTTAGCTTTGTCCATAGAGGCGGAGCGGAAGAAGCTTCAGAAAATACTTTAGAAGCTTTTAAGCACGCCTCAGATATGGGATTTGTTTTTATGGAAACCGATATTCAAGGAACCAAAGATGGCGAAGTTGTGGTTTTTCATGATTACGACCTAAGTAGAATGGCTGGAATAAACAAAAAAATTGAGGATTTAACCTTTAGAGAAGTTAAGCAAATCGAACTCATTGGTGGGGGCAGAATACCTTCTTTAGATGAATTGTTATCCACTTTCCCTCAACTTAGGTTCAATATAGATTTTAAAACTGAGAATTCGATTGAGTCAGGGGTTAATATTATTCTGAATCACAGTGCTCTCAACAGAGTCTGTTTAGCATCTTTTTCTACGTCCAGATTAAACAAGATTAGAAAATTAGCTGGTCCTAACTGCTGTTCTTCAATGGGACAATTAGAAATAGTCTATTTACTGTTGAAAAGCAGACACTTGCCATTTCCTAAGGTTAAGGGGCATTGTGCTCAAGTTCCACCATCTCAATGGGCAATTCCAATAGTTACCAAAAAGTTTATTGATTATGCACATAAAAAAAATAAATTTGTGCATGTTTGGACTATCGACAAGAAATCTGAAATGGAGGAATTAATAGAGCTTGGAGTGGATGGTCTTATGACAGATAAACCTACTACCTTGATGGAAGTAATCAGAGAAAGAAATTTAATCTAGTTTTTATCGGGAACCATCCAAAGAAGTATAAGCCCTGGAATAAATAAAATTAATAAACTTAGGATGCCATAACTAGGACTTCCAGTCACAAGCGCTATTCCTGAAACCATAAAAGGACCTATAAAAACTGAAGACTTCCCAATGAAGTTATAGAATCCAAAAAATTCAGCTGCTTTGTTTGTAGGTATTAAAGTGCTAAAGAAAGATCTACTTATAGCCTGAACCCCTCCTTGCACTAATCCAACAACACATGCTACGACATAAAATTCCAGTGCCGTATCCATCTGAGAGCTAAATAACACTACAAATATATAAACGATAATGGCAAAAGATAGAGAATACTTATAACCAAACTTATCTGCGTAATAACCAAATACTAGAGTAGCTGGAAAACCAACAAACTGAGTAAGTAGTAATGCTTGAATCATGGAAGTGGCTGATAGACCAATATCAGATCCATAGGATGTAGCCATCCTAATAATTGTGTCTACCCCATCCATATACAAGAAATATGCCAAAAGGAAGATTACTGCACTTTTATATTCTTTAATCGACCCAGCAGTATTTAGAAGGCTACTAAAAGCTTCAGTAATTATTCTGTTTACAGATTTACCCGAACTACTTTGCGTTGGTTCTTTTACATTTAAGTAGATAGGTAATGAAAAAATAAACCACCATAAGGCTACGGACATGAATGACCATAAAACTGCGTCGATTTGACTTTCTAGACCGAACCAATTCGGGTAAAGAAACATGATCACATTAAGAAGGAAGAGAATACCCCCTCCCAGATAACCTAACGAGAAACCAAGGGCAGAAGTACGGTTTCTTTCTTCTTCTTTAGAAACAGTAACTAAAAGGGAATCATAAAAAACATTTGCCCCGGAAAAACCTATCACACCTAAACCATAAAAAATTACAGCTAATTTCCAAGAACTGTCAGGGATAAAGAATAAGTAGCCGGTAGTGATAATTCCTAAAAAGGCAAAACTAAACAAAAACTTTCTTTTTGAATCTCCGGCATCAGCAAAAGCTCCTAAAACAGGAGCACTAAAGGCAATTAATAGTCCCACTAAAGAATTGACCGAACCAATAGCAAACGTACTTTCAGCATCAGAAAGGTCCGAAGCCCAATAGCTTTTAAAGAAGATCGGAAAAAACCCTGCCATTACAGTAGTAGCAAATGCAGAATTGGCCCAGTCATACAGAGCCCAACTCCATGCTGACTTATTTAATTTCTTTGACGTAGGTTCCATTAATATTAATAATGCTACTTTTTAATTAGGTAATTCATATGCAAGAAGACAAAAAGACAATAATCACCTTAGGGATTTTCTTTGCACTTATTAGTGTGGTGGTTGTTCTTCAAATTATCCTGGCTATCTATCTACAGACAGTTAATTAAAATAATTAAAGATTAGTCATACATATTTGCAGAATCTTTCAACGTACGTTCCATTCCTTCAATTAAATCAGCCATAATCTCTTCAGCCGGTCTTACGGACTTAATCATCCCTATTCCTTGTCCTGCAAAACCTGGGTTTATATCTTGCCTTTGGTCTTTATTAGCAGACTGTAATACAGGACCTGCAACTCCTGATTGAAAGGGCATTGGAAGTGGATCAAGCTCAGATCTTTCCCAAAAATCGGTCCAAGCACTTCTTATAATTCTTGCGGGTTTGCCTGTAACTGATCTAGAAATAACAGTGCCTTCTTCAGTGGAATCAATTATTGCTTGTTTTTGATGATCAAAAATATCTGCTTCTTCAGACGCTAAAAAAGCAGATCCTATCCAAGCACCTTCTGCACCCAACATGAAAGCAGCTGCTATTCCTCTTCCATCGCTTATACCACCGGCTCCTAATACTGGTGTTCCATTTGCGGCATCTACAACTTGTGGAATTAATGCCATTGACCCTACTGGTGAGTTGTGTCCACCAGCATCATGGCCTTGTGCCACTATTGCATCAACACCAGCAGAAGAAACTTTAACGGTATGTCTTACAGCACCAACCACTGTCATCACTTTAGTTCCATTTGCTCTTAGTCTCTCCATCCAAGGTGCAGGATTGCCAAGTCCAGCTGCATAAACTGGTACTTTTTCTTCAATTACTACTTCCATTTGTGCTTCGAAGAATTCTTTGGTAAAAAATCCTAAATTGTCTTCTTCATCAACTTGGCGGTCCAATTCAACCATCTTTAGTCCATGTTCGTTCATAAAGTCTTTCGCCATTTTTTGATACTCTGCCAAAAGCTCAGCCGGATCTTTACCATCATTTTGCTTAAGATTACCGCCACTTCGAACTGACATGGGAAGCAGAGTATCTATGCCAAAAGGTTTATCTGTTAATTCTTTGGTTTCTTTAATCCATCTTCTCATTTGACTTGGGGTACAGGCAGCAGCCCCTAATACTCCTAGGCGTCCTGCATTGGATACTGCAGCGGCTAATTTACAAGAAAGGGAGGTAAAAAATGAATTCAAGAATATGTGAAATGCTGGATATAGAGTTTCCTTTGGTTGCTTTCACGCATTGCAGAGATGTTGTGGTTGCAGTGTCAAAAGCAGGAGGTTGTGGTGTTTTAGGAGCGGTTGGCATGTCCCCAGAAATACTGGAACAAGAATTAAAATGGATTGACGACCATATAGATGGAAAGCCTTATGGGGTTGATGTCTTAATACCAAATAAGATGGTAGGAAAAGATGAAAAATTTGATGCTGAAAAACTTGTCGGAATGATCCCTCAAGAATATGCTGATTTTAGAGCAGATGTTTTAGAGAACCATGACATACCTTCTCCAGAATTAAGAAATATCGATACCGGCGGATCTGGTTTTGCTGCAAACACCCAATCAGGAGGTGCTAAAGCTCTTTTAGATGTTGCGTTCCAACATCCCATTAAATTAATAGCTAATGCACTAGGAGTACCGCCAGACTGGATGCTTCAAATGGGAAAAGATAACGACGTAAAAGTAGCGGCTTTATTAGGAACAGCTCAACATGCTATTAATCAAGTTAAAGCTGGCGTAGATATTCTTGTAGTTTCTGGAACAGAGGCCGGTGGTCATTGTGGCAGTGTTTCTACAATGGTATTGATTCCTGAAGTTTATGAAGCCATCCAACCCTATGGTGATGTCCCTATTCTAGCTGCAGGAGGTATCGTTACCGGAAAGCAAATGGCTGCTGCTATGACTATGGGTGCTTCTGGAGCTTGGTGCGGATCCGTTTGGCTAACCACCGTTGAATCTGAAATTCATCCGGTAGTAAAAGAGAAAATGATCGCTGCCAGCTCAAGTCAGACTGTTAGATCAAGGAGTAGAACAGGGAAACATTCTAGACAACTTGTGTCTCCTTGGACTGAAGCTTGGGAATCCGATAAAGCTCCTGATCCGCTTCCAATGCCTTTGCAACCGATGGTGGCAGAACCTGCTTTAGCCAAAGTTAATAAACTTGCTGAAGGCGGTCATGACGGGGCTAAGGGCTTAGCTACGCACTGGGTAGGACAAGGAGTTGGTTTAATGAACCAAAGTATTTCTGCCAGCGATGTCGTGATGGAATTCAAGGAAGACTTCTTAGAAGCCTACGAGAGACTTGATAATTTTATGCAGGAATAATTAGGACAGAACCTCACCGTCTTTAACGACATAAAATTGTCTGGACTCATCATCTACTGGTTCACTTATGGTTCCAGAAATCTTTCTCTGAGCTCCTTCGGGAGCGTATTGCAGTATGTAACTTTTTCTTACTCCTTCGGAATTATTTGGGCCTGTTCTGTGAGGAGTCAGTGACGAGAAAACAGCAATACTTCCAGATTTCAAAGGCAAAGGAACAGACTTAGAACTATCTAGTGGGATTTCAAAGCCAAGTTCTGTAGTTTCATGTTTTAGAGTACCTAATCTGTGCAATCCAGGCATCACCCAAGGACATCCGTTTGACTCATCCGTATCGCTCAAAGCCAACCAACAAGTTAAATAAGCTTGAGGTTCAATAAAAGTATAGCCATTGTCTTGATGCCAAGGAAATTCATCTTTAGTCCCAGGTTTCTTGTAAACCGCTTGATCCCAATACAAACGAACATTATTTCCAATAAGGTCTAAGCAAAGACTCGAAAATACTTTATGCTTGCTAAATTCTTTTAACTTTTCTGACTGGGTAACTAGGTGTGTTGAAAAGGTTATTTCTTCTGCTCTGGAAATAAAAACCTTTCCATCTTCAAAACCTCTCAATACTTCAGTAACCTTTTCTTCAAATGGATCTATAAGGTTACAGACTTCAGACATTAGTTCTGTATCAAAAGCATTTTCTACCACAAGATAGCCCTTTTCATCATACTGTTTTACTTGTTCTTCCGATAAGTATTGATAAGGACCCTGAGGTACAGACCAAGAAAAACCTTTGTTATCAGGATGAATTTCTGGATTCACTTAACTTGAGTAAACTGGCGGTTTTTTATCAGTCCAAGGAGCTGCTTTTTCTATTTGAGAGGAAATAGAGACTAACAACTCATCATCTCCAAATTTAGCGGTGAGCATAGAACCTATGGGCAAGTCATCTTTACTAAAGCCAAGTGGCAGTGAAATACTTGGCTGACCCGTTTGATTGTAAAGTCCCGTAAAACTAGAGTAAGAAGACAATCTTTCAATGTATGTTGCTACATCTTTTGAAGACATATCAATCTCTCCTATTTTTACAGGGGGTTTAGCAAGAACGGGGCTAAGAATAAGATCATAATCTTCCATAAAGTTACCTAATACTCTGCCAGCCTGATGATTTATTAGCGTGGCTTTAGCATATTGATCTGCTGTAAATGCCTTACCATTCTCGTACATTCTATAAGTGATGTTCTCCACAACATCTGGTGTAACATCTGTTCCTAAAGCATCTGCTCTTTGTTGTAAGGCTAGAGATACATTGGCAGAAATTATTACTCCTATAGCTTCAGAGAGTGCTGCTATATCTGGTTTTGGTGAAGCTTCTTCAACATGATGTCCTAAAGATTCACAAAGCTCAGCTGTTTTTTTAATAGAAGAAAGAACATCCTCATCAATCTTTACTGTGTCAGTAGGTAGATGTAAGGCAATTTTTAACTTACCAGGATCCTTCCCACTAGCAGAAAGAAAAGTTCCTGAAGGCTCAGTTGGAGCATAAGGGTCACCTGGAGAAAATCCAGATGTGGCATCTAAAAGTGCTGCTGTATCTCTAACAGATTTAGATACACAATGGCTGATAGATTGACCAGCCCATCCTTCACCTCTATCTGGACCCATAGGGGTTCTTGCCCTAGTGGGCTTTAAGCCTACTAGACCACAACATGATGCTGGAATCCTTATGGATCCTCCCCCATCACTTGCATTAGCCATGGGTAGTATTCCTGATGCTACCGCTGAAGCTGCACCACCACTTGAACCGCCTGCGGAATGATCTAGATTCCAAGGGTTTCTAGTAGGACCATATAGCTCAGGTTCAGTGGTTACAGTTAATCCAAATTCTGGGCTATTAGTCTTACCAAAGATAACTAAGCCTGCTTCGAGATATCTATCCACTAAAGTACTGTTGTGATCCGCTACATAATCTTTAAAGAACTTTGAACCATAAGTAGTCTTTGTTCCTGTAAGAAGGACATGGAGATCTTTTAAAAGATACGGCACTCCGGTAAAAGGTCCCTCAGGTAACCCATCTTTTATCATTGCCTTTGCTTCGTCATAATGCTTTAAAACTACGGCATTAATTTGATCGTCTACTTTTTCTGTCCTCTGCATAGCTTCCTCTAATAACTCTTCAGCGGAAACTTCTTTATTCTTAACTAACTCGGCTAGGCCTAAAGCGTCGTAATTATCATATTCTTTAAAACTCATTTTTTATCCCCTTGTAAATTCTAGTTTCTTTCCTATTGTGTCAGATAAAATTTTTCCCTGACTATATATTCTTTCACCATTAACTATGGTTTCTATTATTCTTGAATTAAAAGTATAACTCTCAAAAGGCGACCATCCACACTTATAAAATATTTTTTCCTTTTTTACCTCATAAGTATCGTTCATATCTACTAAAACTAGGTCTGCCCAAAACCCTTCCCGAATAAAACCACGCTCTTTAATGTCAAATCTCTTTGCTACGCTATGTGACGTGATTCTTGGGACTTCAGTTAATTCCAGATCTCCTTCATGAACCATCTCCAATACTGCCAATAATGAATGCTGTACTGAAGGCATCCCAGAAGGTGACGTTGAGTAAGTGTTCTTTTTCTCACTCAGTACGTGAGGTGCATGGTCAGTAGCTACATAATCTATTGTTTGATCTTTTAGTGCCCGTCTAAGTGCTTGTTTATCTGAATTAGACTTAATAGATGGGTTGCATTTGATTAGGGAACCAAGATTTTTATAATCTTCTGAAGAGAATAATAAATGCGGTACGCATACCTCAGCAGTTATTAGTTTCTCTTCTACCGGTCCTGCTTTAAAAAGTTCAATCTCATCTTTAGTAGAAATATGAAGAACATGTAACTTAGTATTAAATTGTCTGGCTAATTCAATTGCTTTTTTAGTGGATATTAAACAGGCCTCTCTTGATCGAATTTGTTCATGTAGTTCTATTGGAATATCTTCGCCGTACTTTTCATGAGCTTTTTTTTCATTTTCAGTTATTAAAGGGGTGTCTTCACAATGCGTGGTAATAATTACTGGAGAGTAATTAAAAATATCTTCTAAGGCTTTTTGATCATCAACTAGAAGGTTTCCAGTTGAAGAGCCCATAAAAACTTTTAAACCACATACTTGGCTAGCATCAATGCTTTTTATATCGTCAATATTTGTATTACTAGATCCCATATAGAAAGAGTAATTAGCGAGTGATACCTGTTCAGCAATTTTAATTTTTTCATTCCAGAGTTCTAGGTTTAGCGTAGGAGGTATAACATTAGGCATGTCCATAAAAGAAGTTGTACCGCCAGCGACTGCAGCGATAGACTCAGTTTGAATATTACCCCTTTCTGTTAAACCGGGTTCTCTGAAGTGAACCTGATCATCAATGAACCCAGGTAATAGATGCAGACCTTTAGCATCAATAAAATCTCCTTGCTCATCAATCGACTCTTCTATCTTTTCAATGCGTCCATTTTTGATCAATACGTCACTTTCTAAAAGACTTCCCTCGTTAACTAAAGTGCAATTTTTAATAGTAAGCTGTTTCATTAATAAGGTTTGCTCCCACTCACTGTAATTCGATGTAAAGTTCGAGTTTTATCACCATGGTCATGCACAGCAAAATGCTGTACACATCTATTATCCCAAACAACCATATCCCCATTATGCCACTTGTGTTCATATCTAAATTTTTTATCACTGGCTTGAGCATACAGCTTTGTAAGAATTTCTTGGCTTTCGTTATCAGACAGGCCTTCAATTCTCTCAACAAATGCTTGAGTTACAAATAGAGCTCTTTTTCCAGTCTCTGGATGGGTCCTGAATAAGGGATGTTTTACTGTCTTTTCTAATGCGGGGTCTGCACCAGCAAGAAGTACCACGGACCTATTGGAATTGATTGCTTTATGATTATTAAGTTTCTTCTTTAGAGAAGTTTCTAGAAACTCATAAGCTAGGTATTGATTTGAAAAAAGTGTGTTTCCTCCTTCGGATGGAACGTCGATAGCATAAAGTATTGTTGCATCAGGAGGTTCTTCTTCAAATGTTACATCTGAATGCCAGTGGGCGTTTGTATGATATTGCTCACCGTAATTTTCAATTTTTATTATTTCTGGATGTTCGTCTAAGCCTTTGAAAACTGGATGTTTTTGAGGAGGACCCCAAAGACTGGCTGCTAAAAAAAGATTTTTAGGTTCTAAATTTTGCTCTCTAAAAATTAAGACTAGGTTATCTAAAAAAGCTTCTTTAATTAATTTACGGTTTGATTCCGATAAATCACAAGATAAATCCACGTCTGTTATTTCAGCGCCTAAAGGTTGTAACTTTTTAATCCTCATCTATATTAGATTTTTGTAACAGTGATCCTTCCGAAATCTAAGCCTTTGCCTTCTAAGTACCCTGAGCCTGTTCTATCTAAAACCCTCTTAACAAGTTCTACCATTTTTGAGCTACCACCGCAGATTATCGTAAGAGGAATTTCTTCTTGATTTAAAAAAATAAAATTTTCAACCATTAAGTCAACCTCATGGTGCCTCACTCCATGTAGATCCAGCTTTTCCACTTATTCTATGAGACTTGGTTTCTAATAAGTCTGCCGTTCAAAGCCCCGGTTGATTCCCCATCTTTAAAAGCTATCTGTCCTGACACAATGGTGTATTCATAGCCGCTTGCTCTTTGTACTAGTCGTCTACCTCCTGCAGGCAAATCATGTAAAACCTCTGGTTCATGTAAAGTCAGATTTTCAAAGTCTATTACATTAATATCAGCTTTATAACCTTCTTTTAGAACTCCCCTATCGGTAATTCCTAACAGCCTAGAGGTTTCAAGCGTTTGCATACTTATTAGTTTCTCCAGTGGTATTTTTTTCCCTCTTTTCCTGTCCCTACCCCAATGTTGAATTAGAGTTGTTGGGAAGCTGGCATCACTTATCGCTCCGCAGTGTGCTCCTGCATCTCCTAAACCTGATATTGAATAAGGGTGATTAAGCATTCTTTCAACATAATCTAAGTTGCCTGGTAAATAGTTAAAAAGAGGATGGTAGATAAGCGCTTTTCCTTCCTTCTCTAACAAGCAATCATACGCAACTTCTTGTGGAGAAATATTTTGTTCTTTTGCTATCGCTTCAAAGGAAGCATCAGGTTCAGGTTCATAGTTTGCTGGTTCTCCTAATCTGAACATCTTGTTGAAAGACTGAGTTATTTCATCTACTAGAGGATTTCCAATAGAAACCGGATCTTCAGAAAGAAGTTTTTCTTTAAAAGCGGGATCTTTCATAGTGGCTACTTTCTCTTCTAAAGATTGCTTGGATAACTCGTAGAAAGATGGATAAAAGGTAAATGGATTTAAAGTAGCTGTAAGTCCCATATTTATGCCAGTTGCCCTAGGAGGAACTTGTCCGTACATATTAATACCTTCACCCTGTGCTTCTTCTATTCCATCTAAAAGTTGATGCCACCAATCTGGTCTCTGATCCATTTGCTCAACAGTAATAGATATGGGCCTACCTGAAGATTCAGACATCTCTTTAAAAATATTGAATTCGGTCTCAAAATCATAAAAATCAGAAATACCCTGAAGCACTCCGCTTTTTATTTCCCCCAGAGACTTTGCAATAGATACTAGTTCATTTTTATGTGCAGTAATACTAGGGGTAAGTGCCCCGCTAGAGTCTCTGTGCTTTTCTGTTCTGGAAGTACTAAAACCGAAAGCTCCTGCTTCTATAGCTTCTTTAACAATTTGACTCATTTGTTCAATTTCTTCTTGAGAAGCCTCTTCTCTATCAATTCCCCTTTGACCCATTACATACGCCCTTACAGCTCCATGAGGAATTTGAGTACCTACATCTATAGCTAGAGGTTTGTCTTCTAAAGTATCAAGGTATTCAGGAAAACTTTCCCATTGCCAGTTTATGCCTTCGTGTAGTGCAGTTCCTGGGATATCTTCTACTCCCTCCATCAGGCTAATTAGCCAATCTCTTTCTTCAGGCTTACAGGGAGAGAAACCTACCCCACAATTACCCATAACTACCGTGGTAACCCCGTGGTAAGTAGATGGTCTTAAGTAGGGATCCCAAGTTACCTGACCGTCGTAATGTGTGTGGATATCTACGAATCCTGGAGCGACAATTTTTCCTTTTGCATCAATGACTTCTTTAGAAGACTCTTCTAACTCACCAATGGCTGCAATTTTATTGCCCTTAATTGCTACATCAGCAAAAAAGGGTTTTTCGCCTGTTCCGTCGTAGATTGTTCCATTTTTAATAATTAAGTCGTACATAGCCTCTTATTCTACTTTAAATAAGATATTACGAGAATGTTAACTAAAGTAGGCTAAATTAGAGTTATTACCTATAATGCGAGGCCCTTTTTAATAACAAAAAAGACTGCAGGAGCCATTTATTATGTTTAAGAAGCCTTTGATACATTTCTTGTCATTGTTGTTATTGCTAACTTTTGCACAAATTTCTTTGTCGGAAGAGAACGATAAATCAGAAGAGAGTGAAAAAGAAGTTTCTGATGAGCAAAAGGAAGAAGAAAAAGAATACATAAAAGACAAAGTTGAAGACTTTGAATCCTCAGAAGGATTTATTCAGGTTTATCAAGACCCAGAAACCAGCTCATTGTATTTCAAAATAAAAGAGAGCCAGTTAAACAAAGAAATTATTTATTTTGCGCATGTTAAAGATGGTGTTGTGGCAGCTAGAAAAAATAGAGGAAGTTATTTAGACAACGGAATATTAAAATTTGAAAAGCACTTTGATACCCTCAGGCTTATTAGGGTAAACACCAATTTCTATTTTGATGAAGAATCAGCCTTATCAAAATCATCAGGTGCCAATATTTCAAATTCAGTAATAAAAGTATTCCCAATCAATTCAATGAACGAAGAAGAGGATGAGTTTTTAATAAACGTTTCATCCCTATTTGTTTCTGAGTCTTTAACTCCTATAAAACCAATCCCTTATCCTGATGGTCCTCCTCCTGATTTTGTCTGGGGTCAATTGAGTGCTGAAAAATCAAGAATTCTATCTTTTCATAATTATCCCCAAAACACAGATGTGGAAATTGAATATGTCTTCGAAAATCCACCTTCCTATGGTTATGAAGAAGAGGATGCAGCCGATCCTAGAAATATAAGTATTGCTTTAAGATACAGTTTGATTCAAATGCCTGAAAATGATTTTGAACCTCGTTTAGCAGATCAAAGAGTGGGTTATTTTACTGAAAGAATAACTGATCTAACGTCCGTAGACTTAACTCCTTATAACGATTTAATTAACAAGTGGGATTTACAGAAAAAAAATCCTGAAGAAGCTTTATCTGAACCCATAAAACCCATAACCTTTTGGTTAGAAAATTCAACTCCCAAAGAATTAATTCCTTATATAAAAGAAGGTGTTTTAGCCTGGAATGCTGCTTTTGAAAAAGCAGGTTTTAAAAATGCTGTGGCCGTAAAAGTGCAACCAGATGATGCAGACTGGGATGCTGGTGATATTAGATACAATGTCCTTAGATGGACTTCCTCGCCTAATCCGCCTTTTGGGGGCTATGGTCCAAGTTTTACCAACCCTAGAACAGGAGAAATTATAGGGGCTGATATCATGCTCGAGTGGGTTTACCTAACTAATAGAATCAATATAAATACTATTTTCCCTATCAACGAAGAAAATCTTTGCCATGCAGGTAGTCAAATGCAAGAAGGGAATATTTTGGCAAATATAGTTTCAATGGACCCAACCGGAAATACAGATCCAAAAATAGTAAAACAAAGCATTGTCCGTTTAACCTTACATGAAGTTGGTCACACCCTAGGGTTAAATCATAATTTTAAGGCCAGTCACTTACACGACCCCGTTAGTGTTCATGATCCATTAATTACCCAAAAATCTGGGGTAACTGCTTCAGTTATGGAATACCCTGCAGTGAACATAGCGCCATTAGGTGTAGATCAAGGTGATTACTACGATGTGGTTACAGGAGCATATGACAATTGGGCAATTGAATTTGGATATACGCCTAACTTAAGCGATCAAGAAAGAGATCAAATATTGTTTCGTTCTGATGAACCGGAACTAATTTTTGGTAATGACGCAGATGACATGAGAAGTCCAGGCAGAGGTATTGACCCAAGGGCAATGACTAACGATCTGACCAATGACCCAATAACTTACGCTGTACAGAGAATAGAATTGGTAAATCAAACCTTTAAAGAATTGCCAACTAAACTGGAAGCAAAGTCATGGGAAGAGTTTGTAAATGCTTATCAAACATTATTTAGGGAATCCGGTAGATCTTTACAAACAGTATCACGTTTCGTAGGTGGGGTTTACGTAAACAGATCGACTCCTGACCAAGATTCAGAGTTAAGACCTTTTGAACCAGTCTCAGAAGAGGTTCAAAAGAGAGCGATGCAAGTTTTAAATGATCATGCTTTCTCACCAAATGCTTTCCCTATTAATGAAGAGATTCTTACACTTATTCAAAAGGAAAGAAGAGGCTTTGATTTTCGTAGTGAACATGAAGACCCACAAGTTCATAGAAATATTTTAAGCATTCAAACTTCAGTCTTAGATCATTTATTAAATGGATGGACTTTAGATCGTATGACTGATTCAAGCCTTTACGGCAATACTTACAGTGTAAATCAGATGCTTTCTGACTTAACGGATTCTATTTTTATAGAGGATGCTAATTCGTCAGTTAGTACAATCAGACAGAATCTTCAAACCTCATATTTGAGAAGATTGATAAAAATGGTTGATGACGATAGTGGTTACCAGATGACAAGTGCTGCAGCTTACTCATCTATAAGAAACATAGAAAAAATTGCTAAAAGACGTTCTCAAGATCCTGACACGCAGGCACACAGAGATTTTCTTTTATGGCTTATTGATTCTGCTTTAGACGACTAAGTAACTAAAGCTTACTCAAGAAAGAAAGAATTAACTGATTTACTTCTTCAGGTGCTTCTTGCTGTGTCCAATGACCTATTCCTTCTAATTCCTCAACAATTAACAAGTTGTCATAATTTGAACTTATTCTTTGTATTAGACTTTGTTCACTGGGAACGAAGAAATTAACAGGATCTAAAGTTCCTGTGATAAAAAAGGCGGGTTGAGAAATAGTTTTAGGTAAATCAGAAAGTTCACCCCAATCAATATTTTGCGCTCGGTACCGATTTAAAGGTCCTCTCATGCCACTAATTTCAAATTGACTGACAAAATAATCTATATCTTCCTGACTTAGCCATTCAGGTAACTCATCAAAATCTTCCATCCCTTCTAAAAATGTAGCATCCGGTCCTTTTTGGGGATT
>LULL01000123.1_pt1 | contig 40212 bp, 37 predicted proteins | sample 728161 | NCBI WGS metagenome assembly LULL01 (sample SAMN03860290, study PRJNA289734) | marine metagenome | biome: seawater column; feature: ocean; material: water; isolation source: Red Sea water column Station 149 - depth 500m | place: Saudi Arabia: Red Sea | collected 2011-10-15 | depth 500 m
TTTGCATGGGTGACCTCTCTTTTTTAAGTAAAAATTATTTTTAATTACTTAATAGGGTAACCAGTCCCAGATTAAAAGGGTGGTCATCCATATCTTCTATTACGGTGGGGATTAATTATCGCGTAAAATACCATACCAGCTGCATAAGGCTTTCAACTGATTTCTCTGGGCCACCAGCAACATAATAACCAACCGTACAGCAAAATGATATGATCGAAACAGTGGCGCAAAAAATAATGAGTCGTTTTTTCTTTCGAATCCAAAAAATATAGGTCATCTCAGCAGCTATCAAAAAAATAGGAATAGACCAAAAGGGAGTAAATCGAACTAAAAAATAAATTTCATCCATAATAAAATAATACTGATTAATTGAACAAAAAAAAGCCCTCGGCAAAAGCGAGGGCTTTTTATCGAAAATTTTGTTCTTTTTTTAAAATCGTGACTTTAACTCATCTAAATATGTTAAATTTTCCCAACTAAAGCCCTTAGAGCTTTCTCTTCCAAAGTGGCCGTAAGCTGCAGTCTCTGCATAAATGGGTCTCAATAAATCTAATCTTTGAACAATTGCCTTTGGCCTCATATCAAATATGTCATTCACTGCTGCTGTAATGGCATCTTGATCCACCTTATTAGTTCCAAAGGTATCGACTAAAAATGACATCGGACGAGAAACACCAATAGCATAAGCAACTTGAACTAAAGCTCTTTCAGCTAAACCTGCAGCAACAACATGCTTTGCAACCTGTCTTGCAGCATAAGCTGCTGAACGATCAACTTTTGAAGGATCTTTCCCTGAAAAAGCTCCTCCACCATGGGCCCCATGACCACCATATGTATCAACGATGATTTTTCTTCCAGTTAACCCAACATCACCCATTGGTCCACCAATAACAAACTTACCAGTCGGGTTAATATAAATTTTTGTTTCTTTATCAATCATACTTGGATCAACGATTTTATTAATAACTTCTTCTCTAATCCCTTCATGAAGTTGTTTTTGAGTAATACTCTCTGCATGCTGAGTCGAAACAACGATGGCATCAATTCTTTTTAAAGCGCCATCAATATATTGGGCAGAAACTTGGGTTTTACCATCTGCTCTAAGTCCTGGTAAAATATTTTCATGTCTAACATCTGAAAGTCTTTTTGCAAGTTTATGAGATAGATCAATCGTCAACGGCATAAAAGAATCTGTTTCATTAACAGCATAACCAAACATTAAACCTTGATCTCCGGCCCCTTGGTCAAGATCAACGCCCTCACCTTCATTAACTCCCTGAGCAATATCTGGTGACTGCTTATCTAAAGCTAAATTAACTCCACAAGTATTAGCATCAAAGCCTTTATCTGAATGATCATAACCTATCTTTCTTACCGTCTCACGAGCAATTTCATGATAATCAATATTCGCAGTAGTCGTAATCTCACCAGCTATTTGAATAAGTCCAGTCGTCACCATGGTTTCACAAGCAACACGAGAATTAGCATCTTGTTCTAATAGTGCATCCAAAATTGAATCGGAAATTTGATCTGCAATTTTATCCGGATGTCCCTCTGTTACAGACTCTGAAGTAAAGATATAGTTTTTTAGCATAGACAAGCTCCATTGATATAAATAAATAATACACTAATTACTAACATGCATTTATACACGTATTGTCACATATGGACAATTAATTTTTCTTAGAAAAATAAGTGAAATAATGGGGATTACGGTAATCATAAAAAACAGGCGAACCTTTCTCCCAACGCATCGAGTAAGTCGTTCCATCAATTTTTAAAACGGTATAAGTAATCCCTCGACGACTTTTAAAAGTATACAAGTACTGATATTTATCCGCTAAGTAATAACTAATAAGCTTTCTTTGTTTCGTCGCTTTATAACCTACCATCTCTGGTAATCTTTCGTAACCAGTCCAAACAGTGGACATATCAATCTTTCCCAACATAGAAACTCGTGAAAAATATCTAAAAGCGTTAAAAGATGTATCATAGTTTTTAATAGCTTTAAGAGCTATTTTTAAATTTTTCTTTCTAATAGAGCGTCCTCGACGACTCATATCTGGACAATAAATCCCAGCGACAGCAGGGATATAATGATAGGTAAAAGAAAATTCACCAATCTTAAAAAGGACATTTAACCAATGCTCATCTTCGATATCAATATCATCCGATATATATTTTACAATAGGTTGATCTGGCTCAAGTTGATTATAAAAATCATCATGATAACGATTTAAAACAACTTGAGTCACACTTTGTCGCTCTAACCCATGCTCGCCATCAATCACCCCAACTTCATGAACTAAAATTGTTTCCAGTGCAAAAAGAGCTTTATTTAATGTTGATTGCTTAGTCCAAAACTCATAAACTTCAGCCTGTTTTTTATAGACAAACTCTTTAAGACGATGAGTTGCCTCATTTTCTTTTTTAACTAATTTTTTTGCTTTGTCTTTATTCTTTAGTTGAACTAATTCTTGATAGAACTTAAAGTTTTTTTCTGTTCGTTCTTTCCACTCTTCTAGCCGAGACAGGATAACTCTTTTTCCGCGATCCATTATTCGCTCAATATTTCTTTCTATCCACTCTAAATCATAACGAACATTTTCAGATAAAAAATCTTCTTCCTTTTGAATATTTAAATATAATGTGTCCAAGGTCGTTCTGATGTATTTGTCTGGTCTCGTTTTATTAGGATCTAATGCTCCATCCTCAACAATTTTCCTAAAAAAATACGTTTTATTGGCAATTTTTTTATTTGCCTTGCCCTCTAGGTGTTTATATTTTTCATATTTTTTTCTATATTCTAAAAAATCATTAGGAAACCCATAACTTTTTAAAAAATGTATTTGATCAGTATAAATTTCGAACTGCTTTTTAAGTCTTTTTAGTGCACTTCTTGATTCATTCAGAATCCTTTTTTTTCTATCTTCACTAATCGCCAAATGATTTTGCTTTTTTAAGTCGAGCAAACTTTCAACAATTTCATTGAGTTCATTATGAAGGAGTTCAAACTTTATCAGTTTTTTTGTTTTTTTTAAGCGCTCAATTTGTTTATCAATAAAACGAATCTTTTTAGAAAAATGATGCAAATTCGAAATAATAGCTTGACGATCAATATTGTCACCGAGTTTCGGTAAATAATAACCTTGTCCACGATATTCACGTAAAAGCTTCATATACATGGGTTCAACTTTTGGTTGACAGACTTTTTTAAAAAATTTTCGATGAACCTTTGTGTAGTTATTAATAATTTTATAAATATTTCCATCCCAATCAATAGGACGCTCTTTTGCCATGGTGGTAAATGAAAAGATAGCAACTAAAAAAATAACAAAATATTTAGATAAGCTCTTGAACAAACTTAGACTCCCATAAGCCAATACAAGTTCTATTACTAAGAACTGCTATTAATTTATCTTCACCACTCCAATCTTTAAGTTGTGACATTAACGTATCGACATCAAAGATTTCTTTTGCTTCTACTCCACTAGAGTTTAAGTCGTTTACAAGTTGTTGTGTATCCAAGTTTTTTGACTTTTCAACAGTCGTTTTAAGAGGATTCACCGCAATGATGACTTGTGGTGATTTTTGCAAAGAGCGAGCAAACTCTTTTTGAAAAACAGAACTTCGTGCTGTCGCAGAAATAGGCTCAAATACAGTCACCAACTTTTTATGAGGATACTTCGCCTTTAAAGCATCTAAAGTCAGGGTAATGGCCTTAGGATGATGAGCAAAGTCATCAATAACCAAAGAATGATGATAAAAACCTCTCACTTCTTGCCTACGTTTTACCATCGCTAAATGCTTAACAGACTGTTGTAGTTTTTCGACTGTAAAACCAACTTCAAAAAGAACCTTGATACAAGCTGAAATATTTAAAATATTATGTACCCCGACCACATTTGTTTCAAAAAGATAATCTTTGCCATCGAGCTCAAGGTGAAAAGAAGATAGTTTTTCATTACTCTTTATATGCGAAGGACCTGTTGGCGTTTTAGTCCCATAATATTTCCATTCTTTTTGCGGAAACTCTTGTTCCAATTCCTTAATTGCGGTGTAGTCATCATTTGCAACAATACAGCCACTCAAATGGGGAATAATGGCGGCAAATTCTTTTTTAATATCTTCAATACTCTCAAAAATATCTGCATGATCATATTCCAAAGAAGTCAAAATCATATGATTCAATTTATATAGGCGAAATTTAGATATTTTTTGAAAATAAGCACTGTCATATTCATCTGATTCAATAATAAAATACTTACTTTTACCCAGACGAGATGGAGGCCTTCCATCAATAATTCCTCCCACAAAATACCCAGCTTCCTCTCCTAAGTTCTCTAACATCTGCGCTAAAAAATAAGTAGAGGTGGTTTTACCATGGGTTCCGGCCAAACCAATAACTTCTCTTTCCTTTAAAATAAACTCGCCCAAAAAACTGGGGAAGGAGGTAAAGGAGACACCGGCCTGTTCTACAAATTTTGCATGTTCACTATTTCTTGGAACAGAATTGCCTACGACTATTAAATCGTACTTTTGAAGGTCTTGATGTGTTAACTCATCTAAGTTTTTAAGGGGAATATCTAATGTTTCTAAATAAGTGCTCATGGGAGGGGAAAAAGTGACATCAGCACCAGCAACTTCAAATCCCGCCTCTTTAGCAAGGCAGGCACATGCCCCCATACCTGTCCCACAAATTCGATAAAAGAAAATACTCTTAACTTGATCTTTTATGTCGGCCAGTTCTTTATTCAACACCATATTTTCTAAATTCATATAATTATCCTCTTAGAAAATATGATAAGCTAAATTAATTTTTTCGTCTACTTAGAACCAACTAGTCTCGAGAGCGACAATATTGAACTAACCTTTGATAAATTTTTTCTTGTAATGTTTGGAGTTCTCGATCTGATACATGATAAAACTCATCAACACTAAGAGGGCAATAAGCATAGTCTGGAATAATATCCTCTATATCTTCTTTTTGTGCATTATAGATTTTTCTTCCAATTACCTTTACTTGTTCTAGGTTAACTCGCCCTTCTTCATATTCATAGAGACTTACTTCAAAAGGAATAAAGTAAGACTTCAGGTCAGACAAGTCAGTCTCATTTAAAACTTTGTGAATGTAAATAGCCTGAACATTATCTGAAAAGTCATCTCTTATACTTCGATAGATATCAGGATCTAATTCCAAATCATCACCCAAAAGAACGATATTTTTTTGAGTTTCATAAATGACATCATAAATAGCATTGTACTTAAAGTCCTCTTTATCTTGACCTAACAAGTCTCGAGTAAAAAGATATTGATAATTAATAGAATTGCTTTTAAGTAATTTTTGAATTGGTGCTCTTAATATATGAGGTGAAGCTGATAAAATGACTAAGCCGGCGGCATTAACTTTCATTGCCTGTAAAAGCTCCGGCATGGCCCAATACTCTTTTTTCCAATTTAGTGCATTTGCAATGGCCCCGACATAAAAACTTGATCCTAGATATGACCTCTTAATAGTGTCGTCAAAGTCACTAATAATCACATATTCATTATCTACCTTATCCACATAGTTTCGCAATTCAGCCTTTGAGTTTCCTGCTTGAACATAACAACACAAAGTCATGACGAAAAAAAAAGAAAAACTTCTTATCATAAAACATTCTCCTCATTTAAGAAATTATTAGATAAGTTTAACTATAATTAAAATAGTAATCGATAGGCTTAAAAATCTTATAATGAGGTGTAAAAAGATTGTTCACCAGTAAGTGTTTGTTTTTACTGAATAGAGCGACAATAAGATAAGATTTTTCTCTCAACCTGCCTAGTTATTAGAGAAAGTCCATTTAATGAATAATCTTTAAAGTCACTTTCTTTGGAGGGACAATAAACAAAATGTGGTAAGTACTGATCCATTTTTGTGCTAATAAGAACATCCTTGCCCACACCAAAACTGTCGGAATATTTCATTCGCTTGGCTAGATACTCCTCCAGGGCGATATCATAAGCCGTATAAAAAGATTTTATTCCGACTGGAAGTTTATTTTTCTTAACAGTATGAATATAGATGGCTGCAATATTCTCTGGATACTTTTGCTCAAAGTCTTTGTAAACCTTTGCATCGATCTCCACATCATCTCCCAATAAAATCATTTGAGCATCAGGGTTTTCATCTTTAATTCGCTCGAGCGTGCTAAATTTATAAGTATACTTATCCTTATCTCTAAAAAGATTCCTTAAAAAGACCTCTCGAACTTGTATTTTATTCTTCGCTAAAAAATGATCAACTCTCGAATTAAGAAAACTTGGTGAAGCTGTTAAAATATAAATATCCTCAACATATTCTCCCATGATTGAAAATAGTTTTGGCATCGATTGAAAAGCTTTAGTGCTGAATAAGGCATTACGTACAGCTTCTGAGAAGTCTGAGACATTAGTAATTTTAACCGTATCATCTAAGTCACTGACGAGGATATATCTTTGAGCATAACTCTTTAAAGAAAAGAAAACACACAGAAGGACTAAAATTTTTGCCATACTAACTCTCCAATTTTTTTTCTTAATAAATTTAATTCTTGTTTATCAAACCAAAAATACTTAGTCGCATTTGATAAAAGAATCCATCCTTTTTGTCTTTGAGCATCAATCCAAAAAGAAGTTCCAGTAAAACCCAAATGTCCAAAGGTTGAGCTTGAACATCCCTTCCCAGCCAAAGTGGCCTCTGGGTTTTCCACCGTATCAAAACCATAAACAAAGCGTGAACTTTTATTTTCTAACACTGGGGTAAGAACATCGAGTAAATCATTATTTTTATTAAACCCAATCAAGCTTTTTGCTAAAGCATCAATTGTTCCAAATAACCCTGCATGCGAAGTAAACTCCTTGAGGTTATAAGCATTAGGATCGTGAACAGCTCCAATATTTGGTTTGCCATGATAAAATCCATTTGGCACACAAAAATCATCCGGTGTTAAGTTTCTCCAATACTTCACTTCAGGGTCCAAGTTTTGAAAAACAAGATCCTGGTATTGAGCACCCATCTTTTGCTCTAACTCAAGCATAAACCTCAATGCCGAAAAATCGGAATATAGAGTTTCACTTTCAACAATGGGATAAGACTGAATTTGCTCTTTCCAACCATGTTTTGGCAAAAGCCCCCACGCAGGAAGACCTGCCTTATGATTTAAAAGTAAAAGTAAATCTTTAGCTGAAACTTTTTCTTTTAGTGCTAAGAAACTATTTGTTAACGGTTTTGTAAGGCTAGCGTAATCAAAAAAAATCTTTGAAGACTTTAAATTAACTTCATGATGAAAAATTTCAAAACTCTCATATGTATGACTCTTAAAGTCTAAAACTGCCACAGCAACGGCATCACTATGAGAGCCTAATAAATATTCTTGAGATAAGTTTATTAATTCTTGCATTAACTCAAATTAATTGCAGCTTGAGCTGCTGCTAATCTTGCAATCGGAACTCTAAAAGGTGAACAACTCACATAATCAAGTCCTGCTTTTTGGCAAAACTCAATTGAACTTGGTTCTCCACCATGCTCACCACAAATACCACAGTGAAGATGTTGATTCTCACGTTTTCCCACTTTTACTGCGTGTTCAACTAAAAAACCGACACCTTTTTGATCTAAACTTACAAAGGGATCTTTAGGATAAATGCCTCTGGTTTCATACATAGGTAAAAACTTTCCAGAATCATCTCGTGACAACCCAAATGTCGTTTGAGTTAAATCATTTGTTCCGAATGAAAAGAACTCTGCTACAGTAGCAATTTCATCAGCAGTTATACAAGCCCGTGGAAGCTCAAGCATTGTTCCCATCTTATAATCAATTTCATCACTTTTTTCCTTAAACACAACAGCTATTTCTGCTCGAGCTTCTTCCATTAAAAGAGATAATTCTTCTTTGTCTGAAACAAGAGGAATCATTATTTCTGGGATAACCTCAACTCCTTCATTTTTCATATTGATAGCCGCTTCAATAATCGCTCTCACTTGCATCTTATAAATTTCCGGATAAGTAATTCCAAGACGACATCCTCTATGTCCAAGCATTGGATTAAATTCGTGTAAGCTCTCTTTTCTTTGCTCTATAACTGAAGCTTCCACACCTAAAACATCAGCAAGGTCTTGAATTTCTGAATCCTTGTAAGGAAGAAACTCATGCAAAGGAGGATCTAAAAGCCTAATATTAACCGGCTTACCGGCCATTTCCTTAAAAATACCTTCAAAGTCGGATCTTTGATAAGGAAGAATCTTATCCAAAGCAAGCTTTCTTTCTTCCCTGTTTAAAGCAAAAATCATCTCTCTTACAGCTAAAATTCTTTCTGGAGCAAAAAACATATGCTCTGTTCGACATAAACCAATTCCCTCAGCACCAAAGTTAATCGCAACTTGTGAGTCGTGCGGATTGTCAGCATTTGCTCTCACCTTCATCGTTCTATATTCATCTGCCCAGGCCATAAAAGTGGCAAAATTATTAGAAATTTCAGCGGCAATAGTTGGAACAATTCCATCATAAACTTTCCCTGTACTTCCATCAAAAGTAATATAATCACCTTCAAAAAACTCTTTTCCAGAAATCCTTAAAACTTTATTTTTTTCATGAATCTCTAACGTTGTACACCCTGCGACACATGGTTTTCCCATACCTCTAGCAACAACAGCGGCATGACTTGTCATTCCTCCTCTTGCCGTAAGAATTCCGACAGCCGCATTCATTCCCCCAATATCTTCGGGACTCGTTTCTTGTCTAACAAGAATGACTTGTTTATTTTTCTCGGCCCATTCAACGGCAACATCTGAGTCAAAAACAATCTGTCCACTCGCCGCTCCAGGTGATGCTGGTAAACCTGTTGCCATTAATTTTTTATCTGCCTTAGGATCAAGTCTTGGATGTAATAATTTGTCTAAATCTTCAGGCTTAATTTTTAAGACAGCTTCTTTTTCAGAAATGATTCCTTCGTTCACTAGATCCACCACTATTTTTAAAGCAGCATTAATCGTTCTTTTTCCATTTCGCGTTTGAAGGATATACAATTTTTCATCTTCAATCGTGAATTCTATATCCTGCATATCTTTATAGTGAGACTCTAACTTTTGATAAATTTCCACCAACTGTTCAAAGGCACTTGGCATAACCTCTTCTAAAGTTTTTAATTTTTTATTAGATTCATTTTTACTCGCCTCATTTATTGGTGCTGGCGTACGGATTCCGGCCACAACATCCTCACCCTGTGCATTCATTAAATATTCACCAAAAAAAACTTTTTCTCCATCTGAAGGATTTCGAGTAAAACAAACACCTGTCCCAGATTTCTCTCCCGTATTTCCAAAGACCATTGACTGAACATTGACTGCCGTTCCCCATTTATCTGAAAAACCATTCATTTGTCTGTACTTTATGGCCCTAGGGTTTTGCCAAGAACTAAAAACAGCACCTATTGCTGCCCACAGTTGCTCCATAGGATCTTGAGGAAATGTTTTTCCAAACTCCTCCATCAAAACTTGTTTATAAACTTCTACTAACTCTTTTAAATCATCAGCATCCAACTCAGTATCTTCTGTATAAGATCTTGCTTCTTTTAAGTCCTCTAATTGTGACTCTAAAATCGAAGTATTAATTCCCATAACAACATTAGCAAACATTTGGATAAAACGTCGGTACGAGTCCCAAGCAAACCTAGCGTTACCTGTTTTTTTGGCCATGGCTTCAACTGTTTTATCATTCATTCCCAAGTTCAAAACGGTATCCATCATTCCTGGCATAGACACTCTGGCCCCTGAACGAACCGAAAAAAGTAAAGGGTCCTTTGCATCGCCAAATTTTTTAGCCGTGATTCCCTCAACCTCTTGCAAGGCTGCTTTTACTTGTTCTTTTATATCATTTGAGATTGTTCTTTTTTGCTCGTAAAAATCTAAACAAGCTTCGGTAGAAACCGTAAAACCAGCAGGGACAGGAAGCTTTAAGCTGCACATTTCTGCTAAATTAGCTCCTTTGCCTCCTAACAGGTCTTTCATTGATTTATTTCCATCTGTTTGTTCAGCACTAAAACGATATACCCATTTTTTCATTATAAAATCCTTTCCTTATTTATAACTGAAGATATTATGATATTTTTTTTTCATTGTGCCAAACAATGACAACAAAGCAAAAGGCTCATTAAGTCCAAAACAAAAAATAAAACGAGAATATACCTGATAAAAACAATGGGGTTTTAAAACTTAAATACTTTGAGAATATATTCCTCTAAATTATCAATCTTAACCCGCTCTTGTTGCATAGAGTCTCTATCTCTTACCGTCACGGCCAAGTCATCCAAAGTATCATAATCAACAGTAATACAAAGAGGAGTTCCTATCTCATCCTGTCTACGATAACGCTTTCCAATATTTCCGGCCGTATCGTATTCACATTTGTATTTTTTCTGAAGAAGTTCAAAAATAGGTTTTGCCTTTTCTTCTAATGGTGCTTTTTTCATCAAAGGCAAGACAGCAACTTTGATTGGGGCCATTTTAGGGATAAATCCCATAACTGTTCGTTCTTCTTTAGTACCGGGGTTTTCAATTCGATAGGCTTCACATAAAAGAGCTAAAATATGGCGATCACAACCAACTGACGTCTCTAACACATAAGGGATATATTTTTTATTACCATCGGCCTGATCAACATAATTTAAATTCTTACCAGAAAATTCAGCGTGTCGGGCCAGATCAAAATCTGTTCTAGAATGAACCCCCTCCATTTCATCCCAACCAATAGGAAATTTATATTCAATATCAAAAGCTGCTTCTGCATAATGAGCAAGGTCATCTCCATGATCATGCCATCTTAAATTTTTAGGATCAATTCCCTGATCTAGGTGCCATTGCCATCTCAGCTCTTTCCATTTTTCCATGGCCTCGGCTTGCGTTCCAGGTTTAATAAAGTATTGCATTTCCATTTGTTCAAACTCGCGTGTTCTAAAAATAAAATTTCCTGGCGTAATCTCATTACGAAAAGCTTTTCCAATTTGAGCAATACCAAAGGGAAGTTTTCTTCTCATGGTTGATTGAACATTTAAAAAGTTGGTATAAATTCCTTGCGCTGTTTCTGGTCTTAAATAAACAACTGATCCTGAATCTTTAACTGGCCCCATCGTCGTTTCAAACATAAGATTAAAATCTCTTGGTTCAGTAAAAGAGTCCTTTGCTCCACATGACTCACAAGGAGCCGTTAAGTCAATCTTGTCGGCCCTAAAACGCGCTTTACATTCTTTACAATCGACCAAGGGGTCCGAAAAACCATCAATATGGCCAGAGGCTTTCCAAACAGTTGGATGCATTAAAATTGAAGCATCGATCCCATCAATATCTTCTCGATAGGTCATAGCTTTCCACCAAGAATCTTTGACATTACGCTTAAGCTCAACGCCTAAAGGTCCATAATCCCAGCAAGAACCTAAACCACCATATATCTCAGAACTTTGAAAAATAAAGCCTCTTCTTTTACTAAGACTCACTATTTCTTGCATATCTTGTGCTTTTTTAATTTCCATACATTAACCTCTTTAAATTATCCTTATAAATAACATTTTCTATCGTTTTTAGGCAATGGTATTTTATGCCTCCGACAAAGTGAGATCATAAAGTTTTTTATACTCTCCCCCTTGCTGGAGAAGAGTGCCATGTCGCCCCTCTTCAATCTTTTTGCCCTCTTTCATGACAATAATACGATCATAGTTTTGAATCGTACTCAGTCTATGAGCAACGGCCAAAACAGTTTTATGGCTTGCAACTTTATCTAAAGCCTTTTGCACAACTTTTTCAGATTCATTATCTAAAGCTGATGTTGCTTCATCAAATAGTAAAATAGGACAATCTCTTAAAAAGGCACGTGCGATGGTTAATCTCTGGCTCTGTCCCCCAGAAAGTTTTAAACCTCTATCACCGATGGGAGTTTCGAGCTTCTCAGGTAAATTATCAATAAACTCTTTGGCGTAGCTCACCTCTAAAGCATGTTCGATTTGCTCAACGCTATAATTTTCTCCAGCACACAAATTCTCTCGAACAGTATCATTAAAAAGAAAAATGTCTTGAGAAACTAATGCAAAACTGTCCCGCAGTGAAGCTAATGTATAATCCTTTATATTAACACCATCAATATAAATATCGCCTTTTTCCACATCATATAAACGCATAAGAAGTGAGATAAGGGTAGACTTTCCAGATCCTGAAAGTCCCACCAGGGCCACTTTTTCTCCCTTTGTAATGACAAGGTTGAAATCCTCTATCACATTTGCCTTTCCATAAGAAAAGGTTACATTTTTAAACTCAATTGATTTTTTAAAGTCTTTAAGGATAAGCTTTCCCCGATCACTCTCTTCTGTCTCAGCTAAAAGATTAAAAATTCTACGAGCTGCTGCTCTTGCTTGATTCAGCTTTGTATTGGCCTTGGAGTACTTTCTTACAGGATCCATAAACATGGCAAGGGCCCCCACAAAAGAGAAAAACTCTCCAACACTCAAGCCTCCATCTCTATGGCGATAAAATGCCATAACAATAACAAAGGCAAAAGCAAAAGAACCTACAGTTTCCACTAAAGGATGTGAATGCTCTTCAGCTGAATTACTTTTTCTTTTATGCCCAAGAAACATATTTTGCGCCTTTTCAAAACGAAGAAGCATATATTTTTGAAGGGAGAAGGCTTTAATAATTTTTTGCCCTACCAGTCCTTCTGCAGCATGATGAGTCATTTCTGCTGTATCTGCTTGAGCCCGTGAAACATAACGCCTAATTCTCTTGCCGGTCACATTAAAGATAAGTAGAAAAAAAGGCAGGACGGCAAAAATAATAAGAGTTAACTTCCAATCATGATAGAGAGCGACGCCCAGTAAGCCTAATGCTGTTAAAGGTTCTCGAATCAAAGAAAGACTATGCATAAAAGCTTCAGCAAAAATAGCTGTATCATTTATCATGACCGAGAGTAAATTTCCTTGCTTTGCCCCAGAGTAATACCCTGTCGACAGGCTTTGAAATTTAGCATAAATTTTCTTTCTGATGTCACATGTTGCTTGATCAACTACCATTCTCATGCCGTAAAAATGCATATAACGAAAAGGATAATTTAAAAGTCCTAAGCCAATTAAGATTCCTGCCAACTTAAAGGCCATATCCTCATTAGCTTGTGGAGTAAAAATTCCATCAATAACGTTTTTAATAAAATATGTTTGATAAGCTTTAATTGCAGCTAAGGGAATCGAACATAGTGCAGCTAAAATGGCCATTCGCAAATAAGGCTTAAGAAAAGGAAACATCATCTTTAATAAATTTAACATGATGCGATTTTAACTGTTTTGAGTGAGTATGAAAAGAAAGGATCGTAACTCAAATACATGCATTGCGGTATTTTTGAATTTTTCTAAGATGAGATTCGCTTTCCCAACGCGAACTCATTATTAAGTGACATGATCAACTCCTTTATGTTTTAATTTCAAAGTATTAACTAGATAAATAGAAAGGTTTCCATGTCACCTAAGGCCATTTTTTTCGATCGTGATGATACATTGATCAAAGATAAAAATTATATGTATCAAATAAAAGACCTTGAATTTGTTCATGATGCCATAAAAACTCTTAAATATTTGCAGGAGGCAAATTACCTTTTATTTATTGTGACTAATCAATCAGGGATTGGTAGAGGTTATTTTACCGAAAAAGACATGCACAATTTTCACCAAGCTCTCTTAACTGAATTAGAAAAACATCAAATCAATATTCAAGAGATCGCCTTTTGTCCTCATCGCCCTGAAGACAAATGTCAATGCCGTAAACCATCCCCTCTCCTTATAAATAAACTTTGTGAAAAATATAATATCGATAAAAGTCTCAGTTATATGGTGGGAGACAAAAAAAGCGATATCGAAGCGGGAAAAAACGCTGGCCTTAAAACGATTCAAATCATTGATCATGATCTTGCAAAGCTCATGAAACAACTTTAGCAAGTTGATTCAGCCGTTAGCCGTTATTTTTCTAGAATTTTCCAAGACTTAAATAATTCTTTTGCAAAGCCAAATTGATAATTGATATAACTAAATAAAGCAAAAGCATGTCCAAAAGAGACTTCATGAAGTTTATCAAAGTTTTTATAAGGTAAGGAATAGATCGCATCTAATAATAAACGCATTTTTTGAGTACTTTGATATTCAGACAAAAGATATTGATTCTCTGACAAATACTCATCTTTTTTAGAGCCACATTCGGAACAGTAAAACCCACCATCCTTAGGCTCAAACAAACAAATATCTGTGGCCTTAAATAGCTTGTCACAATACAAACACTCTTGAGTATTAGGCCAAATCCCTAAATGAATTGAAAGTTTTGCAAAAAATAAAAACAGATGAGATGGGAGTTGGTAATTTTGTTTTTCAACTGCTAAGTCTAAATAAAAGAAGGCATTACTTAAAACATTAAACAACCCATCATGATCCTCCTCATGGACATCATGCCCATCAGACTCAACCGCCATTTTTCCAATAAATTCAAGATAAAAATGGGATAAATAAAATGCTTGAAAATTTAAACGAATATGCTTAGGGCTCCATAAAAGTTTATACTCCTTAGCAATGGCGATATCTGTTTCTAGTCTTTTTCTTCTTGGGGCAATCTCAACCGCAAGCATATATCCTGTTTCTAAGATTGATCCTTTTTGAGTCTTGCCACCACCTCTTCCGCCATAAACATAAATGTTCATCACTTTTCCTGAACGTAAAAGAAGTTTGCAAATCAAATCTCTTTCTTTATAGGCAGTTTTATGAATCAATATTCCTTCAGTTTTCATAAAAACAATATAATAAAGAATACACTCTATTACTAAACCTTTTTAAAAGAGTTCTTAAGAAACCAAACAAAAGATCTTCCCACTTAAAATATTCATGATTGAAGGTATGTAAATCAAACTTTCCCCCACTTCGTCCCCCTCTTCCTACCATTTGCAAATAAAAATCGTAGTTTTCCACTTTGAAAGTCATATAGATGACACGAATCTCTGGAAGATTAACCCCATGGCTTATAACGCTTGTTGCAACAATATAATCAACAAATTGCTGGCGTTGCAGTTCTTGTGTAAAGTCAAGGGCTTCCCCTCCGACACAACCCAAAACAGAGTAATCACGTTTTCGCAATTGACTTACAATCTCCCTAACTTCATTTCTATAGCGACAAAATATGAGAGTCGTCCCTTGGTGAGACTTTATAAAAAAATCATCCTTCAACCATCGTTTTAATTTTTTTGGATAAAAATAAATCTTACTGGGTAAATTTTTTAATTGATGATTTCCAATATTCATATGATAAAAAAATCGATAATTCACCTCTAATTCTCGAACAAGACGCTCTTTTAAGCTTTGCTCAAGTGTTGCCGTTAACAGAATAAGCGCACAAGAAGTCGACAAAATATCGAAATAACTCTCTTGCATTTTATAACGAAAACTATCACCCCAATAAAAAAATAAATGAAGTTCATCTAAAATAAAGACATATTCTTTCTCTACAAAAAACTCTGTTACTAATGTTTCCGGTGTTGTGAGAATTAAGTGAGAATGGCTCCATTGCAAAGTTTGATAATCACTTAAACTTCTTATATTTAAAACGCTTATATTCATCTTGAGGGCGCTCAAGTAAATCTCTTCACATAATGCACGCAAAGGAAAAACAAAACAAACTTTAATATTTGTTTCTTTGATTGCGGATAATAATCTATAAGTTTTTCCCCACCCAGGTGGAGCCGTAATTAATATCGCAATATCTTCCTTCATGGCCTTGAGTAAATCGTGCATGTGATTAAGATAAACAACTTTATGTTCGGCCACAGGCATCATAACCTGCTGAAAACACTCCTGTCTTGAATTCTATCAAGGGCGTTAATTCACTTCTTTCATGACAATTTGCTATTATTACAGTAGAAGGGCTTAAACAAAGGAAAAAAAATGCTCAATAAAATAGAAAAAGTTTTAGATGAACAAATCAGACCTGCCTTATCTAGTCACGGTGGAGATATTGAAGTCATTGACTTTGATAATAATAAACTCTTTGTAAAGCTTACTGGTGGATGTCAAGGATGCTCTTCTTCTAAAGCAACTCTAAAAGATGGCATTGAAAGACTCCTTACCCAAAGGTTTCCAGGTATTATCGATGAGCTTGTCGATTTGACTGATCACGCGGCTGGAGAAAATCCTTTTATGTAAGTACTCTTGGACTCATATCCATCCGCGATCTTATAGATTTGATACGCTCTAATGAGAGTTCACAAATGGCATAACCTTCTTTATCACCACATTCAGCAATAACATCTCCCCAAGGATCAACCACACATGAATGGCCATAGGTTTTGATTTTTTCATTATGCTCGCCCCATTGAGCACTTGCAATCACATAGGACTGATTTTCGATCGCTCTTGCCTTTAACAAAGTTAACCAATGAGCTTTACCTGTTGGGACTGTAAAAGCAGATGATACAGTAAAAACATTAACTCCTTGCGTATAATATTCACGAAAAATTTCAGGAAAACGCAAATCAAAACAAATGCTAAGACCGAATTTAAAGCCAGCTAAGTCAAACGATCTCAAGTGACTACCGGCAGAATAAACCATTGATTCATCAATATGTGTTTTATTTTTTCCCTGTAAATTCACAGCAAAAAGATGAATTTTATCATAATCTCTAATCAACTCTCCATCCGGCGCAAAATTATAGCTTCGGTTGACGACTTTATCCCCTAGCTTAGTCGCTGCTGAACCTCCAAGAAGATAAACTTGATTATCCATGGCCATCTTTTGAATACGCGTGTAATGCTCATTATTTTTTTCAACTAAATAAGGTGTGGGTTTAGTCCCATCACTCATAGAATAGAAGACTTCAGGTAAAAAAACGGCCTCTATATCTGTCTCGGCCTTCGCCTTAGCAATAAAATCATTAATTTTATCAACATTAGTGAGAGGGTCTAGTTTTGAACAAATCTGTATTATGGCAATTTTCACAGTTTTCCTTTGGCATAATGAAATCTATGCTTATTATAAGATAAATGAAAAAAAATATCATAACAAATATTATAAAGTTTTCTTTGGCCATTGGTTTGCTTTATTGGCTTATTCAATCAGGAAAACTTGATTTTACTCTTCTCAAAGAGCTTATGCTTACTCCCTTTGTCATGATCTTTGCTATTTTCTTATTACTTGTCAATCATGCTCTAGTTACATATCGATTACGCTTTATTATTCTTAAAAAGGCGACTCAAGGCTTATCTTTCATAAAGCTCTTTATGGCAAACTGGATTGGAATTTTTTTTAACTCTGTTTTGCCAGGAAGTGTTACGGGAGATTTAGTTAAAGTCTTCTATATCCAAGACCTAGATCGTAAACTTACTAAAAAATTTCTTATCATTAGTGTTTTTTTAGATAGAGTGATCGGCTTAATTGGATTAGTTGTTGTTGGAGGCTTTGTTTCAATTATCAACTACAAACAACTTATTTCATTATCTAGTGATGTAAAGATTGTAACGCAAATAAATATTTTTTTACTTCTCGCAGTATTTGTAGGACTTATTTTTCTCTATTTTTTTTCTAACCTTCCTTTAAAATTACTTGAAATATTCACACGTTTTAAAGCGTTAAATAATATCGTGCTTAAAGTACAAAATCTCTGGTTAGAATTATGCCAATTTAAAAACAGACTGATGCTTCTCATTCTTCTCAGTATGATTATCCAAAGCATGGCCATCATGATTTTTTGGTATCTGACCCATTCTTTTTCTGAGGGAGAATTAACTTTAATGAAGACATTTTCAGTTATGCCCATAGGTTTTATGAGCATTGCCATCCCTATTGCTCCTGCTGGTCTAGGTGTTGGTCATGTTGTTTTTGAAAAACTTTTAGGTTATTTTAGCGTCAGCAATGGAGCTTCGTTATTTAATATTTACTTTTTTGCCCTACTTATATCCAATTTAACTGGTGTCATTCCTTATCTTTTCTATTCAGGAAAGAATAACCGCAAGGTTCATATGGAAGATATTAATGAAATTAATGATCAAGTTTAAAAAGTAAAAATTTTAGATGAGTCGATATGGCCATATTGAATCGATTTTGTCTTTAAGCGCTCTAAATTCAATAAGAAAACCTCTTCTTCTTCAGAGTTATTCAATTTTCGAATTTTTTTAGATTCTTTTTTTAAGGCCGAAAGAATTTCTCGAGGCAAAGTGCAGATCCCGTTTAAAAGATGAGGCCGGTCATCATAGACAAGAATTCTTCCCACAAAAACATCATCCTCAACTAAGCCTAAATTCACAGTCTCTCTCGACAAAAAATATTTTAAAGAATGCAAAACATCCTTAATCACGATCTGCTTACGAAAATTAATTTTAGAGAAATGTAATAAAGAATATGTAGTACTTAATAATGCTTCTTTTAATTTTTCACTTATATTATTATTCGCAATATAGTGATCTATAATTGTTGTCCCATCAGGTTTTCGATAATTAAAAAGATACCAATCATTAAAGCTATTCATTCGTGACTCATATTCATAAGCCTCTTCATCGATTTTTCCAGTCTTGGCCATAAAAATTTCTTTGGCCTGCTTTAAATCTTCATAAAATTTATCAGTTGTATAAATATTTAAAATTTTTTCGATTTCTTTATCTATACTCATTACTCATCAACCTTAAGTACCGCCAAGAAAGCTTCTTGAGGGATCTCAACATTCCCCACCATCTTCATTCTTTTCTTACCAGCTTTTTGCTTTTCTAATAACTTTCTTTTCCTAGAGACATCTCCACCATAACACTTTGCTAAAACATTCTTTCGTAAAGCCTTAACAGTTTCTCTGGCCAAGATTTTGTTACCAACAGCAGCCTGGATAGCGATATCAAACTGTTGGCGATCAATAATTTTTCTCAATTTTGCGGCTAAATCTCTTCCTTTCACATAAGCAGATGAATCATGACAAATTAAAGAAAGTGCATCAACCGGATCTCCATTTAATAAAATATCCAACTTGACCAGCTTAGAGACCATATAATCTTTAAACTCATAGTCCATTGATGCGTATCCTTTTGTGATTGATTTGAGTTGATCATAAAAATCAAAAACCATTTCACTTAAAGGTAAGTAATACACAACCTGAACTCTTTCACTTGTGATATAGTTAATATTTTGCTGAATTCCTCGTCTTTTCTCGCATAAGGTAATGATCGCACCTACATAATCATTTGGAACATGAATCGAAATCTCAACCATAGGTTCTGCGATAGATTCAATCTCACCCATATCAGGCAATTCTGCTGGATTATCTACCATAAGCTCTTCACCACTTTTGGTGACAACTTGATAACTCACACTAGGAGCAGTAGATATAAGATTTAAACCAAACTCTCTTTCAAGTCTTTCTTGAATGATACTCATATGCAGTAAGCCTAAAAATCCACATCGGTAACCTAAACCTAATGCAGATGATGACTCAGCATCATAGGTAAAAGATGAATCATTTAAAGCAAGCTTTTCTAAGGCATCTTTGAGCTCTTCATAATCATCAGAGACGACGGGAAAGACTCCACAAAAAACCATAGGCTTTACTTCTTCATAACCTGATAAAGAAGGAGTGTTCTTTTCTTTATCATGAACAATAGTATCACCAATTTTGACATCTCTAATGGTTTTAATACCACAAATAATGATACCAACTTCACCGGCGCCCAATTCATCAATCTCCTTATAAAAAGGATCATTAATGGCCAATTTTATAATTTCATAACTTCTATCTGAGTGCTTGAAATAAATTTTATCTTTAACTTTGAGCTTTCCTTCAAAAACTCGCACTAAAACCACAACACCACGATAAGGATCAAACCAAGAGTCAAAGATCAAGGCTTGTAATTTATTATCAGAACTTCCTTGGGGAGGAGGAAAACGCTGAACGATTTCTTCCAAAAGATCATCGACGCCAAGCCCAGATTTAGCAGAAACTAAAGGAGCATTTTGAGCCTCAATTCCAACCACTTCTTCAATCTCATTTTTAACTTTATCGACTTCAGCATGAGGAAGATCAATCTTATTAAGCACTGGCATAATTTCTAAATCATTTTCAATGGCCATATATACGTTGGCCAAGGTTTGAGCTTCTACCCCTTGAGAAGCATCAACGACTAATAAAGCCCCATCACAAGAAGCCAGTGAACGTGAAACTTCATAAGAAAAGTCAACATGTCCCGGGGTGTCAATAAGATTTAAATAATAAGTATGCCCATCTTTTGCCTTATACATAATACGAACTGTCTGAGCCTTGATGGTAATCCCACGCTCTTTTTCCAAGTCCATATTATCCAACAAACGATCTTTCATTTCTCTGTCTGAGACAGAGTCCGTTTTTTGGATCAGCCTATCGGCCAAGGTTGATTTACCATGGTCTATATGAGCAATAATTGAAAAATTTCTAATGAACTTTGTATCCATATACCTAATTTCACATCCATTTCTAGTAAAAAAGAGTGTTCAACATACATGAATTTCACTAAAAGTGCTAGAAATTTTGTAAAGGAGTCTGACTCATCCCGCTAATAGTTCATTAGCCAAACACTTCTTCAGACAAAATCATCATATAATAGTCTAAAGCCGATTCTTTGGCCCTAATCGGGATAACATTGGCGTAACCATTGAAAACAACCTCTTCAACTTCTTTCTCTTCTGTCTCTCCGGTTTCTTCATTTTTAACCTCAACAGTTTTTTTATCTTTAATGACAACCTCTGAGTTTTCAATCTTAGAGCGACGCTTAAGGGCAAGATCATAAACTCCAGAAATAGACTCAGGAATCAAAGAGTCTTCCATATTTTTATTTAAAACACTCTCTGAATCAACATTTAAGAGTTTATACATTTGGTTATTCAAATAGATTAACTCTCCATTGGCATTGGCGATTAAAACATTCTTGCGAATCATATTGGCCAAGATATCAAATTTCCTATGCTCCACTGATATTCGATCAGTTCTTAGCTCTTCGAAATTTTTCATACTGGCAATCATTTTATTCAGCTCTCGGGCCAACTCTCCAATTTCATCATTTTGATTATAATAAATAGAGACATCAAAATTGCAGTCCTGAAGTTCTCTAACTGCATCGTTAATCTTTTTAAAAGGCAGTGCTATTTTTCCAGGAATGACTAAACTTAAAATAATTGTAAAAAGAAAAGTAATAATTAAAACAATAAGCATATATCTTCTTGTTTCTCCAATAATATTCTTTAATTGCTTATCTCGTTGTTCATTCTGATAGTATTGAATATCTTGAAACTCAGAAAAAGCTTCCAAAATTTTATCAGCTAATTCACCAATGGCAGAGATCCCCACCGTATCTCGATTATTATAAATCGAAACTTTACTCAAAAGGGTTTGAAGGGAGTCTACATAACCAATCATTTTTGAAATAATTGTTTTGATTTGAACTTCAGAATAAAAGGTGTCAAGTCTTTGGAGTTGAGAATGAAAGCTATCACACAAAACATTAAGCTTCTTTAAATCCTCTTCTTTGGCCTTATTCGTCAAAATCTTTTTTTGCATTTTCAAAATAGATACAGCCGAGATTCGAATTTCATCTGTCAAAAGACTTATCTGATTTGTATTAGACGTAATATCCTCTATTTGTTTATTAAGAGCATTTAAATAATAAAAAACAGTAAAACCAATAACTAAAACCATTATATTGGCCATACCAAAACTTGTAGCAATTCTTCTTTTTAACGACAAATTCATCTATCTATCCTAGTTATCTGCTAAATCAGCAAATAAATTATTAAAGTTTTTTTCAGAACCAACTAACACAACAATATCATCAGATTCAATAATATCCATTGGAAGAGGACTATCATTAATTTCAACTCTAAATGCAGACTTTCCGTCCTCAGTAATATAAGGAACTCGCTTCTGAAGGGCCACAATATTTAATGAATAATTTTGACGTATCTGACTCTCAACGAGAGTTTTTCCTTCAAATTTATTACCAAGTTTAAGCTCTACAATAGAATAACCAGCTGCGAAATTATATCTTTGCAAGACGTGGGGGGCCACAATTTTAGAAGCGACAATTTCTCCCATTTCTTCTTCTACTTTTAGGATTTCAGAAGCACCTATTTCTTTTAAAACATGCTCATGCAGTTTATTTGTTGCTCTAGCGATAATTTTACCAACACCTAATTTTCGCAACATCGCAACAGCTAAGATACTTGTTTCGATATTATCACCAATGGCCACAATAGCGACATCAACATCAGATATATTGGTTGCTCGAACTGACTTTTCATCTGTAACATTAACACAAATAGCATGAGTCACTCGATCTTTAATTTTATCTACCAATTCGTTATTATAATCAATGGCAATAACTTCAGCTCCTTTTTCAAATAGCCTTGTTGCCGTTTTTGCTCCAAAAGTACCTAATCCAATTACCGTTACAATCATAAATTACCCTATCATCACTCGACCTTCTGGGTATTTTAAATTTCCACTATCTCCTCGCTTTTGCCCTACTGCTAAAGCAAGAGTCAGTGGTCCCACCCGGCCAATAAACATTAAAATTGCTAAACTTATTTTTCCCGCCACACTTAAGTACGGTGTAATTCCTAAAGATAATCCAACAGTCGCAAATGAACTTACCACCTCAAAGAATAATGATAAGAAATCATGCTCTGGTTCGAGCCTCATCATTAATAAAATAAAAAAACTTACAATCATAAGAGAAATCACAATAATCGCAATCGCCCTAACAACAATAATATTGGGAACTGTTCTATCAAAAAACTCCACCTTATCTTTACCTCTTAAAGTTGCTTTCACTGATTGAAAAAGAATGGCAAAAGTTGTTGTTTTTATCCCTCCCCCTGTCGAACCAGGACTGGCCCCAATAAACATGATGAGACTAAAGAGATAAATTGTATGAGGATGAAAACTACTTAAAGAAATCGTATTAAATCCTGCCGTCCTGGTTGTGATCGATTGGAAAAGTGATATTTGGATTTTTTCCCAAAAATTTAAAGCCGTCAGCCCATTGAGAAATTCCCCAAAGAAAATATATAAACCCACAAGAACAACTAAAACAATATTTGTTGCAAGGACTATTTTAGAATGCACGCTTAAATTTATGATTTTTCCACCTTTAAGAAAAACATATTCAAGCTCTTTTAAAACAATAAACCCAAGTCCTCCTAAGAAAATTAAAGCACTTACTGTTCCATGAATAAATGGGTTTAAAGCGAAATCTTCTAGTGAATTATCAAAAAGAGAAAAACCTGCATTACAAAAAGCAGAAATACTATGAAAAACTCCATAATAAAGGGCTTCACCAAATTCAAAGCCTTGAAAATTGAAGGCAATGGTTAAAATAATTCCTCCAACGATTTCAATGACCAAAGTGTATTTAATAATATTAATAATCATTTGAAACAAATCTTCTAACGAAGAAATATCAAGTAAATCCTGCATCATCACCTGATCTCTAACAGCTAATGACTTCCCCAATAAAATGGTCATAGAAGAATAAAGTGTCATATACCCTAGTCCACCAATTTGAATAAGAACTAAAACAATAATTTGCCCCATAAAGCTAAAGTTTTCAGAAAGAGAAAGTGTGGAAAGACCTGTCACACATGTCGCACTTGTGGCGGTAAAAAAAGCATCTATAAAACTAATACTTTTTCCTTCAGCCGCAGAAATAGGAAGTGCCAACAAAAGACTTCCAATCAGAATTATGGCCGAAAAAGATATAATAACAATTTGAGCCGGAGCTAATTTAATTTGCTCTAAAATAGAACTTGCTTTCTCAACTTTTTGAACTTGTTTTTTTGTTTCTTTTGAGCGGGGTGTTTCATATAAAGAAAGGACTGAGGAAAACAAATGAACCGCTGCTAACCAAAAAGCAAATTGCAAGTCCCCATAGGTAATAAACATAGGAATGACACAGATAAGTGAAAAAATATATCTTCTAAAAAAATCATCAGAAGATTTCGATCGTATATAAAATGAGATTACTGATAGTAAAACAACAAAGGGTGCGGTATAGGTAAAGACTTCGAGTAACATCTCAATGATAACAGGACTAACTAAGGAAGACTCTAACTTATTGGCCGTATAAAATGAATAAATGAATACAAAACTTCCATTTATAAAGAGTTCTAACAGAAAAGGGATTTTTTGATATAGTTTATTCATAAGATATATTTATTTTATGTGATTTTAAGTATTTTGCTAACCGAGAAAAATTGACACAAATGAAAAAGTTTACCATTGATCACCTTGACCCACTGGGTCAGGGTGTTTTTAAAGAAAAAGACCAAATCTACTTTATTCCTAAAACTCTTCCAGGAGAAAAAGGAGTATTCAAGCTGCTTAAAAAAAGTAAAGGGGTCAACTTTGGACAACTCCAATCCTTAGAAACCCATAGTCCTTTAAGACAAGAGAGCCCCTGCCCACACTTTCTCCAATGCAATGGCTGCCATTTCCTGCACACAAGCTATTCACAGGAGATTGACTTTAAAATCACTGCCTTTAAAAAACTTTTAACTAAACTCAACTCCATGTCCGAAATTCATACTATTACCTCTCCCAAAAGGCTTCATTATCGCAACAGAATTCAGCTGCACTACAACCTAAAAACAAAAACTATTGGTTTTTTCCAATATCGCTCAAAAAATATAATCCCAGTTAACAACTGTCTTATTATGGAACCTGCATTAAATGATTATTTCCAAAAATTTCTGCAAAATTGGTTTGAAAAAGCTAAAAAAACACCAAAGGCCTCTGGCCATGTTGAGCTTTATTTAAAAGATAATAAAATTATCGAAAGCTGGAATAAAAAATACGCTAAAGGTGGTTTTACCCAAGTTAATCAAGCTACCAACGAACTACTAACGCAAAAAGTCACCAAACTACTTAGTCACAAAGGAAAAACTCTTATCGACCTATTTGGAGGCCAAGGTAACCTTTCCAACCAACTTCCTCAAGAAAGATTTTGTCTCGATATCTATTTAGATCAAAAAATTAAAAAGCCTTTTTATCACCTAGACCTCTACCAAGAAAAAGCTTTAAATGAACTGCGTAGTCTGTATCCTTATAAGCAAGTTGATGTTTTAGTTCTAGACCCTCCCAGAAGTGGTTTTCGTCAATTAGATCTGTGGGTAAAAGAGCTGCAACCTAAATGGATACTTTATGTATCATGCCATCCAGCAACAATGATTCGTGACCTTTCCCCCCTTATGCCCCATCATCAGATCAAAGAAACTTACTTGGTAGATCTCTTTCCTGCAACTTATCACTACGAGGCAATGGTTTTACTGGAGCGAAACTAAAGTCTTTTCTCTTTTAAATTTTCAAAAACTTTTATATGATTAAAAGGAACTAGAGTTCTCTAGCTTCATGGAGGAATTATGCGCTTTTTGTTAGTTTTTATTTCAATTTTCTTGGTAGCTTGTGCCTCAAATAATGAGAAACAGTCCATCAGAGAAAAACAAGCTAATATTTATTATGGAAAAGGAACAAATCAAATTGCTTTAGGTAAATACACTCAAGCTTTAAAAAGTTTATTAAAAGCTTATGAATTAAATCCTAACCGTGCAGATATCAATAATAACTTAGGAATGGCCTATTATTTTAAAAATAGAAAACAAAGAGCTGTCGATTTTATCAAAAAATCCCTCAAAATTGATCCTAAACATACAGATGCTCGCCTCAATTTAGCTACAATATACACTGAATTAGGGCGCTTTAATGAAGCTCAAATGCAGTATAATATTGTTTTAGATGACCTCACCTACGAATATCAGCACAAGACTTACTATAATCTGGGTTTGTTAAATCTTAAGAAGAATAATTTTCGAAAAGCTTTAAATTACTTCAAACAATCACTTAATGAAAGTCAAAATTATTGTCCTGCCCATTTTCAAATTGGAGAACTCTATTATAGAAATGGATCTTACAAGAAAGCCTTAGAGTCTTACCGAAGTGCCAGCCAAGGTGTTTGCTACAACCAACCTAGACCTTTGTACCATCAAGCTCTCTCCTATATCCAACTTAAACAATATGATACTGCTAAAGTTAAGCTAGAAGAGGTTATCGAAAGATTTGCATTAACGAAATATCAAAGAATGGCCAATAAGAAATTACAAACAGTGAACCATTTAATCCAAAAAGAAATGAGAAACTCTAGAAATTTTGAAAAGCCAAATGGGAATATATTAACACCTAATTTTTAATTTTATATTTATCCTCTAAAATAGTGAAATATGGAACAAAATAATACTATTGGTACATTACTGAAGAATCAAAGAGAAAAGAAAAATATTTCTTTAGACGATGTTGCTAAAAAAACAAAGATTAATATCAATATTTTACGCTCACTAGAGGGGGATGAATTACATAATCTGCCCAACAAAACCTATGTCAGAGGCTTCGTTGCCAATTATGCCAAAACGGTAAATTTAGATATTAATGATGCCAAGAATGCTCTAGAAAATACTTATCAAATAAAGTTTGGGCATTTGCATGACGAAACTTCCCCTGAAAAAAAACTAGGAGCTTTACAAGCTGATAATCCCGAAGATGATCAAACTGAAGAAATTAAAGAAACGATCATTTCTATAGCACAAGGTTTTCTAAGCAAGAAAGTTATTTATACACTTATTGTCTTGGCCATTATCTTTTTAATTATAAAAGGTATAGTTAATTTCTTTTCACAATTAAACTTTGAAAGTAAAGAAATTAACAACACGACACCAAGCCAAGAAAAAACTCTTAAAGCCGAAGATGAGAATTTATTCGAATCACAAGCTTCGAAGAAGTTTCTAAACGAAAATCTTGTAACAGAAAAAGAAACATCTCAAAAAACAGAAAATACTGATCCAACACCATCGGATCAAAAACTTGAAAGCAAAGAAGCTATTGTAGAAGAAAAGCAAAAAGACGAAGAAGTAAAACCGGTTAAAAAGGAAGAAAGTGATCAAACTCAAGATCAAGCTAAGAACTTAAACGGAAAACTTCCTTATGAAAACTTTTACCCAGCTCCGACTCAGCTTTATACTATTGTCAATAATGCTGATGAAACGAGCGACGCAGCTCTTCTTCCACACTCCATAAAAAATGCGATGGATACTCAAAAGCAAAATGTTTATATCGTTGCGGCTGAAGGGGATACTTGGATTAGCTATAAAGTCGATGAGCAAAAAATTAAAAGATATGTCTTAAGAAAAGGAAGAACTTTATTTTTACAAGGTGAAACCATACTTCTTTTTATGGGTAATTATAACGTTTCAAAAGTCTTTTTAAATAATCAGTTGATCTCGGCCCAAACCAAGACAGGTGTAAAAAGTTTTATTTTTCCACAGTCAGAAGCCGAAAATTATGAATTCCCACTTTTTCCTTCTCATAAAGGCTTAATCTATTCTGCTAAAGAATATAAAGAAAAAATGGCGCCGAAACCAAGTAACTAGCTAAGCCAATCAATATTTCGGTAAGATTTAAAAGAATAGATTAATAAGCACAAATTAGGAATTACTGCGCATAAAAAAACAGGAAGTTCTCCCTCTCTAGCTCCACTAACGAGAGAAAAATAAAGTATATAATAACCTATAATAAACAAAATGGCCTTTCCACTTGCTCCTCGACTTCTTCCTCTATTACCCGTTATCCCCAAAGTAAAACCTAAAAAAGTTAAAATTAAGCATAACAGTGGTGTATTTATTCGATTCCAATACTCATAAGTCGCATTAAAATAATCTTTTTTATCAAAACCTTTTTCTTTTGCTTGTTTAAGCCCGCCCTCAATAAAATTATTCAATTGTTTTCTGTTCATCATGATTTCTTTCATCGAAGTTTGATAAGAAAATCTTTGTTCAGATATTGGAAGTTCATATTCCTTAAATAAAATTTTCTCCATATCTAAAGAGGATTGAGTTTTATTGACGATATTTCCGTCTTCCAAAAAGAGTTTAAATGATTCAATTCCAGTTTTAACATCCTTATTATGTAAGATTTTTCCTTTTTGCGCCATGATCACTTTTTCTCGTTGTCCCTCATGATCAAAAATATGTAAGAAAACGTTCTCCAATTCTTTAGATTGTTCATCCACCGCTCCTGGAAAAATCGTAATATTGTGAAGCCGCGTAAAAAACTGGCCAGACTTGAGACCTTGAATAAGACTCGTCGAACTTAATATCTTAATTTTTTTTCTTACTTGAGAGTGTGCACTAGGAACCAGTTCCTGATTTAAAACGTAGACACAAGCAGCCACTAAAGTTGCAATAACTAAATAAGGAACTAAAATCTTAAACTTGGGTAAACCTGCAGCTCGCATGGCCACATACTCAGAATCTCCAGACATACGTGATAAACTAAAAATAGTTGAAAAAAAGATCGAAATCGGTATGGCCATCGGTATCAATGTCGTCATCACATTTCCAACTAAGCCTAAAATAAAACCAAAAGAGATTTGATCAGACGAAACAATTGTCATAATTCTAAATAGCTCAAATGTCATAAGAAAAGTGACGAAAAAGACCGAACTCACTAAAAGAGGTACAATAAAATTTGCTGCAATATAGCTAGAATACAGTTTGAGCATAAAATTAGAGTACTAAAAGCACACTATTTAGACAATAAATTCTCTTTCTGATAGAGTTTTCTGCGCACAATAATTTAAAAATAGATAATTAAGGGAGTCTATAATGAAAATTCACTATGATTTTGAAACAAAACACTACGATAATGCCGAAGCGATCGTAGTCGGTGCTTATTCAAAGAATGATAAAGCCCAACTAGGATGGAGTGACAAAGAACTCGTTAAACAATTTAACCAACTAAAAGCAAGTCAAAACTTTTCAGCGACTGCTGGTTCTAGCTTTCAATTTACAAACCATGCAGGGGCCAATGTTTTTGTTATTGGTCTAGGTGAGAAAACGAAATCAAAAGCTGAAGGTATTAGAAGAGCTGCAGCTAACGCTTTTAAAATGATTGCTGGTAAAAAGTTTAGCTCAGTATGTTTTGATGCGGCTTCTTTTAACGCTATTAATAAGCTAGTTGATACTGTTGCCCTTATAACTGAATCTGTTCAGATGACTGCTTATAGCTTTGATACTCATCTTGCTAAAAAAACAGAACACAGCTTTGATAAAGTCTGCATTTATATTGCTGATAAAAAAGTAAAACGTTCTTTAGAGAAAACAACTAAACAATCTGAAAATGTTGCCAGTTCCATCAACTTTATGCGTGACCTTGTCAATGAAGCTCCTAATATTCTTCACTCTGAAGAGTATGCTGACAGAGTTGAAAAAGATGTTAAGTCAGCATTAAAAGGAAAAGGAGTCCGTGTAAAAATTCTTGGAATGAAAGAACTTCAAAAAGAAAATATGAATCTTTTTCTTTCAGTAAACGCTGGTTCTGCTTATGATCCAAGACTTGTTCACCTAACCTACACTCCAAAAAATGCGACAAAAAATACTAAGCATATTGCTCTCGTTGGGAAAGGCTTAACTTTTGACACTGGTGGTTATTCCTTAAAGCCAGGTGGCTCAATGATGGGAATGAAGTTTGATATGGGAGGCTCTGCCACTGTTTATGGCGCTTTTAGAGCTGCTGTCTTAAACAATTCACCTTATAAAATCACTTGTATCCTAGGAATGACTGATAACGCAGTTAATGAAAGTGCTACTACGCCTGATTCTATTGTCAAAGGAAGAAACGGTAAAACAGTTGAAATTTTAAATACTGATGCGGAAGGAAGACTAGTACTAGCAGATTGTCTAGACTATGCTTGTGATCAAAAGCCGGACTTTGTTATTGATGCTGCCACATTAACAGGAGCTTGCTTAGTCGCCTTAGGTTCACAAGTTTGTGCTGTTTTAGGTAATGATGAAAAATTTACGAAAAAACTTCTCTCTAGTGCCAAAGCTTCTGACGAATATATGTGGGAACTTCCTCTAATTGATGAGTGGAGAGATGACATGAAATCTCAAGTCGCCGATTTAAAAAATATTGGAACTCCAGCTCGTGCAGGTACTGCCACAGCAGCAGCTTTCCTAGAAAACTTTATTCAAGATGGAGTTAAGTGGGCCCATTTAGATATTGCAGGTGTTTGTACTGACCAAAAACACCTTCCTTATTGTCCACCCAAAGGCGGATCTGGTCTTATCGTAAGAAGCCTACATCACTTACTCACAACAAAATAAAAATTTGATTTTATAAAGAAGGCCCGCAAGGGCCTTTTTTTATCCAAAAAGCATGATCTTTTACCAAAAAAAATTTTGACCGACCGCTCATGCTAAGATGCTTTCAGCTTCTTTTCAACTTGTTCTTCGTCTAACATTTTAGATTTAACATTCAAAAGTTTTGCAAGCCCAGAAATTAGGTGCTCAGGAATAGGCCTTTCACCTCTTTCCATACTAGAGTAATTACTCTGCTGAATATCAAGCTTATCGCAAACTTCTTTTTGAGTTAGCCCTTCTCTTTTTCTTACACCTTTCAAGTATTTTGCAACTCTCATTCTTGGGCTATTAAGCCATTTACCGTGAACTTCTTCCGAAGAGTAAGAATCAAGATCAACGACTTCATTAATGATATTTACTAAGGAAGCCTTTAAACTTTTTTTAAGCTCAATCTCTTGTCCAAACACAAGAATCTTTACATCTTCATTAGTAAGGTGCTTTTTCATGTGTGCCGACATAGTAAACCTCCAAAATTTTCTTTTTCTTATCTATTATTTCCCAACATGCCACATAAGTTGGTTTTCCTTTTAATAAGTGGCAGTGGCGTTTATCAAAATTTTTTCCTAGCCCTTTAAACTTTGAATAATTAGGCCATGTTGATTGAGCCGGGCCATCTTCTTCCAAATCAAGATGTAGAGCATCCATAGCGTCCCTTGACTTTACTTCCCTGTTTTAGCGCCTTCTTAGCTTGGCCCTTATATCTCACTTCCCAACTCATAATATTACTATATCAGCTCCCTGATATATATCAAGATATATTTCGGTAATTTTTCAAAAAGCTTTATTACAAAAACGTACTTTCAACAAGTTACAGAATCGAAGTCGAATTGTGGCCCTTCTCATGCTGGCCACATACGCCCTACAATGGCCACAGATCAGGAGGTCAAGATGAGAGAAATTTTAGAAATCTTATTAGCGATTATCTTCTCAATTTCAGGGATAAGCTTAAGTACAGATATCTACAAAGAAATAAAAAAAGAGTCTCTTGTGAAAGTTCATAGTGGGTTGTCCCCGCTCTCAAATTTCACAAAAAAGATGACTTCAAAAAACTAAAAAATATTGCAAAAATATCGCATGCTATATTTTTAAAATCAATATGATAGTTTTTTCGTCCCCACAATGACTTGGGGAATGAAATTGACTCTTTACTCAAAACAATTTTTTTCTGATCCACTCTAGAGCCAATTACACCACATATAACTAAAATAAAACTAATTAATGAAAATACACCTGCAGCAGCTCCTATCAATAGGCTTTGTGCAGTAATTTGTTTCATTAAGCTTCCCGGATGCGGATCATCCTGAATAAACCTCCCAATCTCCGGCATCATGTAACGTGCCCTGTAATAAATCATCCCACTTTAAACGTCATGTTCACGATTCGTAAATCCATATGATGTCTTAACTAGCGGATTAGCAGAAATATCACTCCCACTTCCATCAACAATTTTTAAGATCTTTCCAAAGCTAGAATAAGAGTAATGTTGCACGAGATTTACAGCATCGTAAAAACGCTTAAAGCTAGAAGCTAATGAATTCACATAGTTTGTTATGGCCACACTGAATGAAGATATAGGGCATATCGGGGAAAAATGAATATTTTGTGGCGAGATTGTGGCAATCACTTTTAATCACCAAAAAAACTTGACCGGCCGCTCATGACTTAAAGTTTGTTAACAATAAATTGATTCATAGAAACACCTTGCAAAGAAGATTCAATTGCAATCTTTCTATGTTTCTCTGGTGGCATACGAACACGAAACTCACCACTAAACTTATGAAGACTAAATGGTTCTGGAATTTTTTCTCCATCTTCCTCCATCCACTTCAAAGTTTCCAAGACAACTACTTTAATTTCTTTTAAAGCTTCCTCTTGTGTTTTTCCATGAGCTGACAATGAAGACAATTCTGCACATCTGGCAACGTAGATATTATCATCAACGTCAAATTCAATATTATAGGAAAACTTATTTGTTAAATCTTTTAATTTATTCATTTGCTTTCCTCCTTTTTCATTTCCTTCAATTTTAGTAAAGCCTCTTTCACTTGCTTTACTTGATAGGCCTTAGCCTTGTTTCCATCCTTTTGGATATTTACTCTAGGATGACCTTGCCATGGCATTTTAAAAATATGATGGCTTCCCGATATCCTAGGCCCTTCAAAAAAATATTCGCAAATTTTCAAAAGGTCTTTAAACTTAATATTTGTGTCACTCTTGAGAGCTTCCAGTGCTTCTTCAATACTCATACAATAATGGTATCACATATAGCACCATTGTCAATATCGGCATTTAAATTCAAATACTTAAGTAATATTCACATAAATTAAAATACCGTGATTTCAATAAGTTACAAATGCTTAACTGTGGCCCTTCTCACGTAAGTTTTCAAAGTTACCTGTCATCCCTCTTTCTTGGTAGCATTTTTCCTCTAATAAATCTAAAAGTTTAGAGCTGAAATACGTTCTATAAACACATAATTATGGAACACTTTTGGCAATTTTTTGGCACGCTCAAAAAGGTTGCATTCTTCCAAATCTAAAAAAACGATTATACTTGCTAGCAGCCCATCTCTGTATCAAGTGGCCACCGTTGAAGTTTAGCAAGTAACCTATAGTAACGTTCTCATCTCGCCATTTGCAGCCTTCCGCTAGAGACTTCTGGCCTTCGCTTTTAAACTCTAGTAACCGTTGTGATTAAGGTGACTCCATTCGCTCAAAGTTAGGCCCCGGTTCCCGTCAGTGAACATGCCAAGATTACATGCACTCTATTTTCACGGTCTGCACTTTATATTACATCACAACATGCCGAGTAAAATATTCCAAATCTAAGATATAATTTAAAAAAGCAGTCTTCATCTGCTTTAAATTTTTATTGTTTAAATTCACGGGTAGTACGCAGTTCCTTACTAATAAATCGGCCTATTTCAGGCTGATAATAACGTGCCCTATAATACATCATCCCACTTTCAACATCATGTTCACGATTCGTAAACCCATATGATGTCTTAACTAGCGGATTCGCCGTAATATCACTCCCACTTCCATCAGTGATTTTCAAGATTTTGCCAAAAGATGAGTAGGCATAGTGTTGCACAATATTCCCACTCCCATCCACAATATCAACAACACTGAATGTGTATAGACTCCTATCACTGAATTTGAATCGTACTCTGCAAGAATTTCTTGTCCATCATAGACATAACGTCTTTCAAAAGAATCAGATGAGTTTTCTTTATCACTAACAACTTTTCTCATCCTTCTTCCAAGAGCGTCGTAGTAGTACAAGATCTCTTTAGTAAGAAGACTGTTTTTATATTCTTGGATTTTTACGAGTTGATTTTCACTAGAGTAAGTTAGGTTTTTAAAGTTACCTGTCATCCCTCTTTCTTGAATTGAAGTCAGGTTTCCATTTTGATCGTAAAGATAAAAATGTTTATAATCCTCAGTTAGTCTTTGAGACTTGTTATCATAGACATAGTTTCCAAGTTGATCATTAAGTCTATTTCCAAGATCATCATAATTAAAACTCTCCGTTGCATAATCTCCAGTGATCTCTGAGTTACTTACAGAGTTAAGTTGGGACTCATCATCGTATCCATAACTAGCTGTTCCCCGAGAGCTTATAATACTGGTTCTATTTCCAAGATTATCTCTAGTATAAATAAACTGATTAATAACAGAACTACTTCCTTTTTTATGTGCAAGTGCAGTAAGAAAACTATTTTTATCAAAGCTAAATTCGGTTTGAGAGCCAGGTCTTTCAATTTTAGTTAAACGATTAGCACTATCATAAAAGAAGTCAAAGTCTTCTGATTTATGATTTGTTAAACCAATTAGACGATTTCCATCATCGTAATATTTATTACTAAAAGGATTCTTTAACATATAAGTTGATAATTTGATTGACCTTCCCGCTTAGTTAATAATTTAAATTAACCACAATTTAAATACTTAGCTAAGGAAGGTCAGTTATGAGATTACCTAGATTTTTATCAAAAATCACCCCCGGATTTAAAGTTATTGATTTAAAAGAATGGATTTCTAAAGGATATATTGAGATTTATCTTGAAAGGGAGTCCAGTGAGCGTAAATGTTGTCGTTGTAGACACACTTTAAACTCAGCTAAGGTGGGTGAACATCGAGTTCGCATACGCTCACTAGACATCATGCAGTTTAAAACTTATTTCGAAATCAAACGACAAAAACATTACTGCTCAAACTGTAAAAAAACTCGATCTGAGCATTTAGATTTTGTTTCAATTGAGTCCCCAACTGTAACTAAAGAATATGCCTGGTGGCTTGGTAAGATGTTTGAATTTTCTCCTGTAAGTCGAGTAGCAAAGTTCACCGATAATTGCCAAATGAGTATGTGGAGACTTGATTTTGAAAGAATGAAGAGAATGTTTCAACACTATAAAATTCCACCCATAAAAAAGATATGCGTGGATGAAGTTTATGCTCGATCTAAAAAGTATCATGCAAAAGAGTGTCGTGATAATCAATTTTTTACAATCATTACAGACTTAGAGACAAGTCGAGTGTTGTGGGTGTCTGAGAGTCGTAACAAGGCAGCTCTTGATGAATTTTTCCATGTGATGGGAGCTGATCGTTGCAGCGAAATTGAAGTCGTAGCAATGGATCAACATGATCCATATCGCGCTTCAGTTAAAGAACATTGTCCACATGCTGAAGTCGTATGGGATAAGTTTCATATCATGCAAAGTTTTGAAAAGGCCTTAAATGAAGAAAGAAAAGATATTCATTCAGCACTCGATAGCAAGAGCAAGTTAAATATAATGGTATCAGGAAGATACAAATATCTATTTTTAAAGAAACATAAGGATCGAAATAGGGATGAGCAACGTCATTTCGAAAAAGTGGCAAGAGAGAATACGAAGTTTTATGCAATGGACTTAATTAAAGAGAGAATACTTCATATCTTTTATGAACGAGATGAGTCGGATGCACTTTGGATTTTAAATGAAGTAGAAGAATGGATTGAATATAATAAATTTAAAAACTTAAAATCTTGGTTTAAACATTTTATAGATAACTGGGATACTATAAAAAATTACTATAAATATCGAGTAACCTCTGCCACAGCCGAAGGAATAAATAATGTCATTAAGACCACAAAAAAGAGAGCATATGGATACAGAAATATGGCCTATTTTAAGCTTAAGATCCTACAAGTATGTGGATATCTGAACTCTAAATATATTTCTACGGAGTTTTAGTCACTTCAACTAAGATGTTAAAGATACTACTAAAAGCCAAGTTTCTTTGTCACTGGCCTTTTATATTATTCTTTAACCGCCCGACTACGGTGGGGATAGAAGAGAAAACTCAAACTCACAGACAGAAGCAATGATGATGTAACTATTCTAAATTTCTAGATGTCTGAACAAAAAAGCTTATTTCAAATTTGAAATTATATACTTCTAAAATAACTGCTGGCCAGCGCCTCAAGGAAATCCCTTTTTAAAAGCACTCCCGAGGTTCGCCTCTAAGTTTGAGTTTTCTCTATCATCAATTTGGTAGGGTGGTTCATATTATTCTTTATATTCAGCGCTAATTGAAAGCTTAGTATGAAAATCCTTATGTCCATAATCTGCCGCCATAACTTCAGCACTTCGTTCCAATAGGCTTGTCTTGAGCCACAAAGTTATAGAACTTCCTTTATCAAGTCCATCATACTTATCAACTAATTCTTGAATTAAGGCAGAGAGATCTGGTGTTCTATTAAGTCCTTGCTCATTCCAATCAAGCCCACCTTGCTTTGGCCAGCGAATGATTGTTTGAGTCTCTTGATAACCATTATTTTTTCCGATGACATCGGAAAACTCACTTATTTGTGGGGATGATTTACTATCAGTGGCCGAAATCTCCAAAAAATGCTTTTGACTATTCCATCCAACACTACCTGTTCCTCTAATGTCTAAAAATGCTTTTATTACTTTAGCTCCCTTTGGGATCGCCTTTTTTAAAAAGAAGCGAAAAGAGCTATAAGTCGCTTCATACTGGGGGTAATCCCAATAGCCGAAATATAAATTATTTGCCCATTCTCCATGAACTAAGTGCTCATAACCCTCAGAGGCTGCTGATTCCACATCATCTTCGTCATTTTCCAACATGATTGATTGCTCGGATTGAACTAAAATAGGATCTCTTCTCACCTCATCAGAGTCCTCAGAAGAATTTCCATCGCCATTTGGGCCTAATAAATTTTTAAGAGTTATATCTTTATTAGCACAACTACAAAGAAAAACAGTCATTAATAAAAAAAGAAAATTATTACGGGCCATAGTCCATCCTTTTAAAGTCTTCACAAAACGTTCAATACTCATTATAAGAATGATTAACCATGAAAAACAAAGAAGAATATTTTGCAGCCAAAACCTTTTAAAATTGTCCTTTTCGCCCCAGAAATCCCCGGTAATACCGGCAGTATTGGAAGAACCTGTGTGGCCCTTAATATTGAGCTATATTTAATTCGGCCATATGGCTTTGATTTAAGTGAAAAAGCTGTCAGAAGAGCAGGTCTTGATTACTGGAAACACGTTCAAATCAAAGAATTTGACTCCTTTGATCATTTTCTAACAAGCGAAAATCCTAGCAGAGAAGAGCTTTTTTTCTTTGAAAATAACGTAAAACAAGACTATACCCAAGCAAAATACTGTGAAAATGGATATCTGATTTTTGGTTCAGAAACGAAAGGTTTACCTGCAGATTTTTATGAGCAATATCAAGACAGAATGTTTCATCTTCCTATGTTTAGTCAACATATAAGGTCGTTAAACCTCTCTAATGCTGTGACCACTATAGCTTATGAAAGTTTACGGCAACTCAATCATTCATAAGATTCGCTAAATAACCTATCAAGTTGATGACAGAGAAAACTCAAACTTAGGGGCGAACCCCTATAATATTTTTAACAAAAGAATTCCCTTGAGGCGCTAGAGAGCTGATGTTTTAGAAGTTAATGATTTCAAAATTAAAATAAGCCTTTCTCTTCAGACATCTAAAAGTTATAAATAATTACAAAATCATAGCTTCTGTCTGTGAGTTTGAGTTTTCTCTTTTATCTCCAACGTAAGGGATCATTCATAAGACTCATTTTCAAAACTCAATATATCTTCATCAATTGCATTGACGGCTTCAAAAGATAAAGGCTCACCATCTAGCAATTTTCTTTTTTCTTCAGATATAATTTTCGCTTGTTTAAGCTTTTTTAAAATATTGCTTACCTGCTGCTTCCCAAACTCAGTCAGCTCTCGATTCCGATAAGACTGGGCGTATTTTACAGGGCTTGGTAAGAGCATTGCCAAAAAAGCACCTTCCTTTGCCGTAAGCTTGGAAGGATGTTTATGAAAATAAAATTTTGCTGCTTTTTTAATGCCATAAAGATTTTTACCCAATTCCACTAAATTTAAATAAATCTCTAAGATTTTTTTCTTACTTAAATTTTGTTCAATCAAATTCGCCAAAAGGATTTCTTGAAATTTTCGTGTCAATGTTCTTTCATGGGTAAGTAAAGCATTTTTTACTACCTGTTGAGTAATAGTACTGGCCCCTCTAACAAACTCTCCCGCCTTGAAACTTTCTTCCAATACAATTTTTAACTGATTAAAATCAATTCCTTCATGCTCATAAAAGGCCCAGTCCTCACTAATAATAATGGCCCATTGAGCTTCGTAAGAAATACTCTTGAGATCAACCCAATGACTTGGTTTTTTTTTAGTTAAAACATAACCCGTCTTTTTTGCGTTCCAAACGGGATAATGATTTTGTAATAACTGTGCTCTTTGATTTAAATAAAAATAATAAGATGTACTGGCCCCACCTATAATGATTACAAAAGCGATAACAAATATAAAAAAATATTTTTTTTTCATAGATTAAATCAGAATAATAAAAAAGAGAAACATCAGCAAGAGACAAAAAAAAGCCCGAAGATTTAACTTCGGGCCTTCGAACAAAATAAATATATGTTCTATTCCAACATCCTATTAGAATTTATAAGTCATAGAAACTCTTGACATAAGTGCATCTGTTCTAAGAGTACCAGTACCACCTGCAGTAGATTCACCAACAGTTGTGTTGTTGTCAGTGTTACCAATCATACCATCAACAGTAAGGTCACCAAAAAGAAGTGAAGCACCAGCTGCTACAGAAGTTGTATTAGCTCTTGTCTTCTTGTCACCATTGTCATCTTCATCTGTTCCAATGATCTCATTCGTAACTGAACCTCTTAACATTAGCCAATCTTTAGCTGCAACTTCTAAAGCAACTGTAACAGGAAGATATGTCATTTTTGTCTCACCTGGAGCACCAGATGCAGTCATATCATTTTCTGTATTATCCATTTTGTACCATGCAGATGTCCACATATTTGCTTTATCATTTAACTTATAAGTTTTAGCTACACCAAGTCTTGTGTATTGAGCTTTAAACTCATTACCACCAGCATCCTCAACACCAATTGATCTTACTTCTAACATATAATCCATATCATTCATGCCATAAGTTACACCTAATTGATAAGAACCTTTTCCTTCAAATTCAGCGGCACCTTTTTCAGCCTTATTAGTAAGACCAACTTTTAAGAAAGCCTCAACATCACCAGAAACAAGCCCAAGAGCTGCTCTTGTTGCATCTGACTTGATATCATTTCCACCTTGCTCATCCTTAAAAGAATGATAAGTTAGCTTAACACCCCATTGAACACCAGCATCACCAGCAACATAAAAACTTGTGTTGTTAGACTCATTAACAACATTTGCCCCCATTGCTCCAGCTCTCAATGTATTTGCAATGTTTGATTCATCACCAAAATAAAGCCCATAAACCATGTTTCCAGCTGCTTTAAAAATCCCACCTTCTGCCTTTGGAGTCGCTGCTGCATCTTGATCATCATCATTTCCACCAGCATTTGTTGAACCACTATCAGTGTTACCCCACTCAAGTGTAACAAAGTCTTTGTGCATGTTTAAAAGTGCTGGGTTCAAAACAACATTTCTAGAGTCTTCTAAAAACATTGAACCAAAAGTGTCTTCACCTAAAGCTTGTAGTCTTGCTTTTGAAGCTTGTACTCCAGTTGAAAGAACTGCTAATCCCATAGCGATCGCAATTTGTTTTTTCATTAACATTCTCCTTGTAAATCCTTTTTATAAAAGGCCACTATTATTATTAAAAAAGTGGTAAATTTTTCCTCTTCTTTAAATTAGAAAAGTCTTTAATTGCTTTGTCAAACACTGTGTTATGAGTTTTTTTTAAAGAGTTTAAAAAAGCTTTTTGCCTCTGACCAAAAAAGAAATATGTGGAAAAACAAAAAACGCTCAAACGCTATCCAGAACAAAGAAAACATAAAAAGAAATGCTAAAAATTAATAAAAACATCTTAATGAGCCATTTTTTTGACGCTAATAATTTTTTTCTTTTTTTATAAGTAAAGTTAGACAAATTTAACTTTTGAAAACTTTTTGAGGTATTTCTTGATATTTTTATTTGCATTTAAAAAAAAATCATTAAACTAAGGTATATAAATTAGTATTTAACTTTTTTTAAGTTAATGTTTAACTTTTTGAACACAACGTTTAACAAAGGATGTGGAAATGAAAAAATTACTAGTCGCTATTATGGCACTTTCAACTGCATCAGCTTTTGCTGGTACAGACAACATGGTTAGATTTTATGGATGGGACGGTGGAGACCGTACGAAGTCTTTTGATGTATCAATGACTTCAGATGATGCTGATGAAGCTGGTAAGTCTCAAAACATCGCTCTTAACTACGCAAGAGCTTTTGGTCAATGGCAAGTAGGTATCACTTACAGAACTGTATCTGGAGCTACTACTGGTACAGCAAACTCTGACACTGATGGAACAACAACTGGTCTTTCTGGTTATTATAACCTAGAGTCTGACCTTGGTAACACTTG